>Ga0209185_1000349_pt1 | contig 58536 bp, 56 predicted proteins | sample SidtaG_2_FD_187425 | JGI IMG/M metagenome (GOLD analysis project Ga0209185, IMG submission 187425) | Marine algal microbial communities from Sidmouth, United Kingdom - Sidmouth_Asex2 metaG (SPAdes) (version 2) | ecosystem: Host-associated > Algae > Red algae > Unclassified | place: Sidmouth... | reverse complement strand
GCGCGGCTCTTTCATCGCGCCAAATGCGGTGCTCATGCCGTCCTATGTTAATATTGGCGCGCATGTTGGCTCCGGCACGATGGTCGACACTTGGGCAACAGTTGGATCCTGCGCGCAGATTGGCGAGAATGTACATCTGTCCGGCGGCGTCGGCATTGGCGGCGTGCTCGAGCCACTGCAAGCCAACCCCACGATCATCGAAGATAATTGTTTCATCGGCGCGCGCTCAGAAGTCGTCGAGGGCGTCATCGTCCGCGAAGGCGCTGTGCTGGCGATGGGCGTGTTCCTCTCTCAATCGACTAAAATCTATGACCGCGCGACGGGCGAAATTCACTTCGGCGAAGTCCCGGCTTACTCGGTTGTTGTTCCCGGAACGATGCCTGCGAAGGATGGTTCGCATAGCCTCGCCTGCGCCGTCATCGTGAAAACGGTAGATGCCAAGACCCGTGCAAAAACAGGCGTGAATGAATTACTCCGCGATTAGGGCTTTAGATTAGGTCAAGCGAAATTTCCTACAGCCCATTATCCTTTTGAGGACGGGTCTGCCGATTGTAATCTGTGGGAAGTAAGGACTGCCCGCAGTGTTGGCCTCCGCGATGGAGGACCAGAATGAAGTTTTGTTTTACGCAAAGGCCGCGGACTGGGTTGTAAATCCATTCCACATACACTGCGGCAGCAGTTTATAATGCACCGGGCGGGGGTCCCGCAGTTTTGCCTTCCGGTCATGCATGCCGTGAGGCCGTATCGCTTGGTTAGAGCGAGCGAGCCTGTCAGCCGTCAACGTTTCCTACCGTTTCAAACCAACTCTTGTCTTTCGACAGTCACAACAGCCCCGGTTTAAGACAAAGCGGTCGTCTCTCAGCGCAAAAGGTCCGGCACACTCCGGGGGCTTAATCCCGGACGCTCAACCCTGCCGCCCTCCAGACCAGCAAGTAAGCGCTCACCTGTCCTATGTCTGAAAGAACCATTTAAAAATAAGAGCTAAACAGGGTGGTGAGGATTATATTTTTAAATTTTGTCAAAAGGTTTGCCCAAAGTCTTGATTCTCAATAATAAAATTTAGAATGAGGGCGATGTGAAATGAGGATGACGATTTAGTTTGGTTTTGAAAGGGCGCTTGTAACACAGGCAAAAGTAGAGTTACTGAGTTTTTGAGCGCCCAATCACCAAAATTCCCTCAACGAAAAAAAGAGCTAGAGCAGCGGTTTTCGATACAATCAATAAAAGACTGTTGGAAACATAAAGTTAGAACAAATTTAAAACGTTCAATTATTTCAGACCCATTCGAATGGTTAGATTATCACACCGAAATAAGCAGTATCGCCGAACAAGTTCGTAAGTCTGTATTGGATGGTGGATATTCCCCAACGTCAACAGCGAAGGTGAGCTTAGAGAAATCGAAAAGACTTTGTCGACAGCTTGTAATCCCTGAGCCTAGAGACGCGTTAGTTCTTCAAATTTTATCTGACGCTCTATATTCCGATATAAAAGCAACCGCTCCGACTAATAAAGCATTTTTCGAGCCAAAAGATCATAGTTTTTCACCAAACAAAAATGATTCCATTGGAGCTTCAGGGCATGGTTCGTTCGCTGCTTGGCTGAAATTTCAAAAAACAATTTTCAAATTTGCAGACGAATATGAATATATAGTCGTTACAGATGTGGCGAACTTCTTTGATTTTATAAGACATGATCATCTAAGAAATATTATTTCAGAGAAAATATCTGTTCCAGAGTCAGTCATTGACGTTTTAATTTATACATTAAATGGGATGTCTTGGCTTCCCGATTACATGCCTAGCTCTGGGGTTGGCTTGCCACAAATGGATGCAGATGCACCAAGGCTTTTAGCCCACTGTTTTTTATATGAAGTAGACCAGTTCTTGAGCGACAACAACCAATGCGATTTTACAAGATTTATGGATGATATTGATATCGGTGTTAGAAGCATCTCCGACGCTAAGGTTATTATCAGAGATGTGGACCTTATCTTACAAACTAGGCAAGTTCGTCTAAATAGTGGGAAAACAAAAATACTGAATAAAGAGCAAGCTTACGAGTATTTTAGAATAAGAGAGAATAAGTTCATTGAGTCTTTAAACAAAAGAATCGGTAGAAAACTTAAAGCAGGTAAGGATTTTAAAACTGATATATCGAAAATAAAAAAATATATTTTAAAAGCGAATAGAGAAGGGCGTTTTGATTCCGGTAGTGGGGAAAAAATACTGAAGCGGTTAATTTCAGCTCTCTCGACAATGGGGGGTCAGATTGACGAAAAAACACTAATTAAATTTGTTCTACTACGACCCGCAATTCGTGATGTCGCCTTGAGGCATAGGGCAAAATTTAAGCTCAATTTGAAATTTATTTCCGGCGTAAAGCATATTGTTTTGAAAGATCAGTTTGTCGACGATGCATCATTTCATTATATAGCAAACTGCTTGTGCGCATGTCCTTCAAGAAGAGATAAAAGGATAGCCAAAGGAGCTTTAGAAATAGCGGAATATATTTCTACGAAGGGTACGCATGGTTTGATTGCCTCATTGCAAATTTTTTCTAGGTTTGGTTCTGAGGAAGAATTGTGGAAACATATTTATAAAAACCGTAACAAGATTACGAATAGTCACTATTTAGGCCGGGTCTTTGGAAGTCTTATCCCATACTTTTTTTCGCAAGAAAAAAATGAAAAATATATCGAACTCATCACTGATTCCGGCAGTTTGTCAGCTAAACAAGCTTTAGAGTTCTCTAGATCACTACAAAACAATAATCACTCAGCCCAAGCAATTATGAAATTTCTCAAGGCAAAAAATCCAACCTTCGCTTTAGAGATCACACACGCAAAATTTGGGATGGCTCTATCTGTGCTGAGGAATGAGGACTTAAATACAAAAGATAAAAATATCCTAATCAAAACATTCGGCACTGCATTCTCGGATTATTATTACAAAAGGCAGATAGATAAAGTGGTTTTTTGATGCATGCGCTTACTTTCTATAGAAAACCCGGCACACTGGCCGGGTTGATTCATTCAATTTTCTGACTGAACCTACTCATCATCTTCTAATGTCGCGGCGGCTTCTTCTGTCATGTCGAAATTATGGTAGACATTATTCACATCATCTACGTCTTCGAGCGCGTCTTGTAATCTCACGACTTGTGCGGCGATGGCGGGATTGTCGATGTCGTTCTGGCCTTTCCAGACGAGGTTGACAGATTTGGCATCGCCGAAATTTTTCTCGAGTTCCGGCGCAACAGTGCCGAGGTCATCGCGGGCGGTCCAGATTGTGTGAACCGGCTCATACTCATCCCATTGATCTTCGGCGGCGTCGTCCGTTTCGCAATCTTCTGCGCCCGCCTCAATCGCGGCTTCCATCACGGCGTCTTCATCCGCGACCTCTAGCGGATATTCGATTTTGCCGACTTGGTCGAACATGAAAGAGACAGAGCCTGTCTCGCCCATATTGCCGCCATTCTTGGAGAAGGCTGTGCGGACGGCCATCGCGGTGCGGTTCTTATTATCCGTGGAGGCTTCCACGATGAAACCGATTCCGCCGGGTCCAAAGCCTTCATAGCGGATATCTTCAAAATCATCGCCTTCGCCGCCCGCGCCTTTATCGACGGCGCGCTGGATATTATCCTTGGGCATGGATTGGCCCTTGGCGTTATTGATTGCCAAGCGCAGGCGCGGGTTCATATCGGGGTCGGGGCCGCCGATTTTAGAGGCGATTGCAATATCTTTGGCGAGCTTTGAAAACAGCTTTGACCGTAATTTGTCCTGACGCCCCTTACGGTGCTGAATATTGGCCCATTTGGAATGTCCTGCCATGGGAGACCTCTTTTCTCGAAATTCTAATAATTGAAAGGCCTTTAGCGAGGGCAGCGTGTCGGGGCAAGGCGGGGTATGCCTCCCGCGCCTATTGGATAGGCGTCAGATCCGTAATGCGCATATCCAGGTTTTGCCCAAAGCGGGACCCCATGGCTTTGCCTTCAACATTCATCTTCATCGTCCCAATGCGGTAATGCCCATTCGGGGCTAGCTCACAGGTCTGATCGACGGTCATGACCTTCAGTTTTGCGACGACCATCATGGTCAAGGGGCGTGTCATGCGAACGGAAAACCCTTTCAACTCGCCTGAGGGTTTGGACAGGGTCATCTCGCCCTCAATACGTTTCATCAATTTCTTCATCATTTTACGGTCACTTTTATCTGCATTGCCATCGGACTCCATCACCATCAATTCGGCGAGCAAGCCGGGTTGAGGCACGAGGACGGCTTGGGTCTCGTCTTCTGAAATAACTGTGAACTGTTTCGGGTCGAAATCAGATTGCGTCTCCGCATCGCTGGCCCCGCACCAAAAGCCCTCGGCTTGTTTGGCCATGGTGTTTTCGGGATCTTCGATCTCTTTCAGAAACTCTTGTAAGGCTTCGCTGTCTTCATCGCTTACAGAGAGAATCTGCGCACGGGAGCCCGCGGGCTGCGTTGGATCCACGCGCAAGACGGCTTGGCCCTCGGACAGGTCCTTGCCTTCGCGTGTTTTTACATCGAGCCTAAGTGTGTATGTATAGTCAATGGTGCTCGGCGCGAGGCGTTCGGGCGTTTCTGCTTGGCGGGCGAGTATCGACATGATGTCCTCGGCCTGAGCGGATGCCGGCATAAGCGGCAGGCAGATTACGAGCGCGGAGAGGGTAAAATGTTTCATAGGGTTCTGTTTAAATCCCGTGCGCCGCGAAGCAAATGACAGCTTGGTAAGTGCGGGTTATTTAACTCAACGCAGGAATCGTCGTCGCGAGTTGCCCGCCTATCCGAATTGCCTCAACGCGAGTGGCGAGGCCTTTCGCATTTGTCTCGACATAGACCCCGCAGAGTGTACCGGGGCCGCTAGCGGGTGTAAAACGGCCGCCGCGCATCTTTGTGGTGAAACGGCGGATGGGTTCTTCAACTTCCATGCCGATGACGGAATTGTAATCGCCGCACATGCCGGCGTCTGTTTGATAGGCTGTACCATTGGGTAAAATGCGTGCATCGCCCGTCGGAACATGCTGGTGCGTTCCCACGACGAGGCTCGCGCGGCCATCGCAGAAATATCCCATCGCGTTTTTCTCAGACGTGGCTTCGGCGTGAACATCAACCAGAACGGCGTCGGCGACAGCGCCCAATGGGGCAGCCTCTAATTCACGCTCCACCGCGTGAAACGCATTATCCAGCGGGTCCATGAAAACACTGCCCAAAACATTGACGACAAGAAGCTGATAGCCATTTATCTCAAACAATCCGGCCCCGCGTCCGGGCGTTGTGCCTTGCGGGTAATTACAGGGGCGGATGATGCGCGGATTATTATCAATGACAGAAATACCCTGTGCTTGGTCAAACGTATGATTGCCCAGGGTCAGCACATCTGCGCCCGCGTCGAAAAGCTCATCCGCCGTCGCGCGGGTAATACCAAATCCGCCAGCCGCATTTTCCGCATTGATGACAACCGCGTCCAGACCCAAGTGCCGCTTTAATCCGGGCAGATGCTGCCCCACAGCTTCGCGCCCCGAACGTCCGACAACATCTCCAAAAAAAGCGAGTTTCATATGAACTTTCTAAATCCATCTTCGGTCAAAATACCATCCAGACGTTCGTCATGCGAGTCCGTTGGCAGCCAGACTTATCTTGCCCCGCATAGGCGACGCCGCAAGCGAAAACCTCACTCCTCTGCCGGAGTATCGTAGCTATATGATTATAATCCTCGCTGCCATAGCCGAGACGATCAGGGCAGATACCTATTTCACAGCCAATAAGGGAGAACCCGCGTCTAAAATTAGTCCTCAAAAAGGTCCCATATACCCTGCGCTAACGCCTTAAATGACTTGGGACACGATATTAGGTGGACCAGATATTAGGCCTGTGGGAATAATGGGGGGATGAACACAATTGAAAAGATGGGCATTCACCTGTCGGATGTACCGACAGGTGAATGTGCGCCCCGTTCTGGCTCAAAGATAGTCTAATATCTGGTCGCCAGCCCCCTACGGTGTCGGCAGGGACTCAATCAAATTAATTTATGTCCCTGGGATTGAATATTATGTCCCAAAGACGTAAAAGGCGAACTCCACGACATTCATGTTAAGGTGGAGTTTATGTCGAAAAATCTTAGCGAAGCTCTTAGTGAAGCGAAAACACGTAGAGGCGTTTTTTCAAAGACGATCATTTGGGAAAGCGGCGTCAGCAAGAGCCAGTTCTATCGAATTGTCAAAGGCAAAGAAGCGCCGAGTGTCGAAACTAAGAACCGAATTGCCAAGTCGCTTGGGATAGATGGTGCGCAATTTGATGATTTATTCGAACGCTCAAAGTTGGAGCATCAGACATCGAGCCTCGGGACATCTGATAATAAAACCGCTCTTAAAAGTGATAAGGTCTTGATTTATTCTGGGGTCGGTATCGTTCTGGTGGGGCTGGCTGTTGTGACGGCCAATTTAGTCCATAGACCAAATCTTTTACCCGTAGAAACCAATGTAGTTGTCGAAGATGATAAAACGCTTTTTATAAAAGATGTGACGATACCGGACGGGACCTCCATTCCGGTGAACACGACTTTCGTTAAAACTTGGCGCGTGAAAAATATCGGGAATGTTGTCTGGAAAGATCGATATCTCAAAAGGATTACACCTTTATCCACTCACATTTGCTCCTCGCCGGCGATGGTCCCCATTCCGGAAACCAAGCCCGGCGAAACGATAGATATTTCCGTGACATTCAAAACACCGCACCTTCCGGGCTCGTGCCACACGGACTGGAAAACGTCAGATGATCGCGGCAATCTATATTTTCCTGATATGCACGGTCTGTTTTCGATCGTGACGGTTGTTGATAATTAAAACCTGTGCCGCGCATATCATTCTTGCGTCATTCATTGTTCGGAGGAAAGTGTGTGACGGTAACCACGATGCCCGTGTCGGCAGGAAATCCTCGCAACCTCAGTTTGAGGTGGGCGCCGGAATTAAACGAACCACGGTCCGAACAGAGCCAGCTCCCTAAGGAATAGTAAGGTCCGGTGGATTTGTGCAGAACACGCAACCCGCAGCGACCGTCATCTGCTATGTGGAGGGGATAGGCGCCAGATACAAGAGAAAGGCGCACGGGGTAAGGGTCAGGGCCTTAGCCGCGCTTCATCGACCATTTGGCCCAAAGCCAAAAAATCTTTGGCCCTTCGACCAGATAGCGTTTCCAAAGGCGTTTGGGTTCACTCACTAATCGGAACAGCCACTCCATACGCATATTTTGCATCCACTTCGGTGCGCGTTTTTTTCGGCCTGATAGAAAATCAAGAGACGCCCCAACGCAAAGGCCAAGGCCGGCACAATCACCGCGGTCCAGACAGGCTTTTGCGATCATTTCTCCTTGGGGGCTGCCAACGCAAATAAAGACATAGCGCGCTGGATTGGCGGCGATGAAGTCTGCCGTCTTCGCGATCTCATCAGGCTTGTTGCGCAGTCCAAAGGGCGGTGCGTAATGATTGATCTTATGCAGACCGTAAATGCGTTTGACGGTTTCAATAATCTCAATATCTGCGCCAATGACTGTGATGTTGTCCGCCGCTGTAATAACATTGTCGAAGAGCTGTTGGGTCAACTCAGATCCGGGGACCGCTTTGAGCGGGATACCTGAAAATTTCGCCAATAATTCCAAAATTCGGGAATCGCAGACTGAGAGCCAACTCGCCTCAAAAGGCGGGATAAAAACGTCTGGCTGTTTAGCGATGTTCACGAGGTGGTCTACATTTGGCGTCACGATATATCGAAATCCGTGGGCCATTGTCATCCACTTCGCGCGGGCCAGAGTTTGCATCGGCGTGAGCGGATCAAAGGTAGCTCCGACAAATTCATAACTGCGCGGGTTCACCCGCCAATCTGTTTGCCCCGGACGCTTCATGTCCCGTCGATCTTCCCCGCGTGAGAGGGTCGGTACGATATGTTTATCCACTTGAGGTTTGTCTGTTTGGGTCACGGTAATGCTCAGCTTCTGATCCTATTTCTGGCCTCGACTTACCACACCATGGTTGACATCATGTTTACAGCCGCCACATCTGCCCTCGTGAGACCCTCCCGAAACAAAGATGAAAAAGACGACGCGCCCGAGCGGGGCATATTCCAACAACTTTTGGGTTTGGGGCGCCTAAAGCCCTATCTCTGGCCGGCAGGCAATATTGGGTTTAAAATTCGGTCCCTCCTGGCCGTCGTTTTGACAATCGTCAGTAAATTCGTGATTGTCGGCTCGCCCTTCCTGCTGGGGCGCGCGATTGATCAAATCGAAATTGCGTCTGCCTCTGCAGCGCAGCAGATAAGCTTTCTGATATTCGCATTGGTTCTCGGCTATGGCGGATTACGTTTGCTATCCGTCATGTTTTCAGAAGGACGCGAATACATCTTTGCGCCTGTGTCACAGTCTGCGCAGCGATCCGTTGCAACATCTGTTTTCGCGCATATGCACAGGCTCTCCCTTCGCTATCATTTAGAAAAACGAACGGGAAAGCTGACCCGCATTATCGAGCGCGGGGTGAAGTCCATTGATTTCCTGTTCCGGTTTTTACTCTTTAACATCGGCCCGACCTTTCTTGAACTTGCCATCGTTGCGGTGGCGTTCACGGTGGCTTTTGATTGGAGTTTTTCCCTCGTCGCTGTTTCCATCGTTGTGACCTATGTCGCGTTCACTGTGATCACGACTGAATGGCGTTTAAAATTTCGCCGCGATATGAACCGCCAGGATAATGAAGCCGCCGCCAAAGCGGTGGACAGTCTGCTGAATTACGAGACGGTCAAATATTTCAGCGCGGAAGAATTTGAGACGACTCGCTATGACGGCGCGATGGCGGGCTATATGAAAGCCGCAATTCGGTCCCGTACGTCGCTCTCGACGGTCAATATCGGGCAGAGCTTTTTGATGAATCTGGGCCTGATTGCCGTCGTGCTATTGGCAGCAAATGGCGTATTAAATACAGGCGAGCTCACCATTGGCGATATTACGACTGTGACTCTGGTCATGTCGCAGCTCTATCGTCCGCTCAATATTCTCGGCTTTGCTTACCGAGAGATTAAGCAAGCCTTGACCGATTTGGAAAACATGTTTGTCCTCATGGATCGCCGTCCGGAGATCGAGGACAGAGACGGGGCCGTAGATTTAGAGGCCGTGACCGGCCACGTTGAATTTGAAGATGTATATTTCCATTACGATCCGGACCGTGAAATATTGAAAGGCATTAACTTCGCCGTTGAGCCCGGGCAGACCGTCGCGATTGTGGGTCCGACGGGGGCCGGGAAGTCGACGCTCTCGCGCATTCTGTTTCGCTTTTACAACATTGCCTCCGGCACCGTTCGGATTGACGGTCAGGATCTAAAAACACTCAGCCAATCCAGTATCCGCAAAGCGCTGGGGATTGTCCCGCAAGACACGGTCCTGTTTAACGACACGATTGGGTATAATATTGGTTATGCAAAACCCGGTGCGAGCCAAGCTGATATTGAACAAGCCGCCAAAGACGCGCAGGTTCACGATTTCATCGCAGGGCTTCCCGCAGGATATGACACGGTTGTCGGGGAACGGGGATTAAAACTTTCCGGGGGTGAAAAGCAACGTGTCGCGATTGCACGAACCCTGCTGAAAAATCCGGCTATCCTGATTTTAGACGAGGCCACTTCAGCGCTTGATAGCGTAACAGAACGCGACATTCAGACGGCGCTGGACCGTATTGCGACGGACAGAACGACGATGGTTATCGCCCATCGACTGTCCACCATCATCGGCGCTGACCAAATACTGGTGATAGACGATGGGCGCATTCGTGAACGCGGCACACATGAAGAGCTCTTGCGGGCCGACGGTCTCTACGCCCATCTTTGGGCGCAGCAGGAAAATGAAACACCCGCCTGAAGTCCAGGCGTGTAGCGCTTAAAACTTGCGCGCGATGGCCAATGAAACCGCGTCGGCGTTCTCGCCGTCAAAGTCATAGCGTGTATAATCGGCGCGAACGGATGTTTTCCGTCCAAGCGCATATTCTGCGCCTACACCATAGGCGATGCCTTCAGCTGAAAAGTCCAAATCGGTAACGGTTACTCCGTCCGTAACTTCGCCGCTAAGGTCTGCTCTGTGATAGCCGACACGACCCAGAACATTAATGCGTTCAGAGACAGGGATGCGGGCAACGCCAAAACCGGCGATTTGCGTATCGACACCAAGGTTGCCGGCCAGCGGAACGCCGCCGACAGTGATCGTCGTGTCCTCGTCACGCACCCCAATGGAGCCTTCGAGTTCTGCACCGAAAAAGCTTTTTGATTGCCAACCAAGACGAGCTTGAGCGCCGAAGAGCTCACTATCGACATCATACATTGTCGCACCCAGTGAGCCGTAGGTATAAGCTCGGCGGAGGCCTTTTGATGAGCCGCCATGAGAATTATGGTAGGCTGGTGTGTATCCATATTGAGGCTGTCCCTGATAACCCTGATACCCGCGGGGCCCCTGATATGTTTGAACGGATTGGCCATAGGCATGCGGCGCAGGCGCGCCACACGGATCCAGCACAGGCGCAGGTGCGGGTGCAGCAACGCCGCAAGGTTGCGGCGCAGATGCGCCATAAGGATATGTCGCAACCGGCTGGGGCGCAGCCGGATAAGACAGGTCACAAGCACTCGGCTGGCAACCGCCGGACTCGCCCCAATAATGCGGCATCGCAGATTGCTGCATCGGTGCATATTCATCGGCGAAATAATCGCCTGTGCCGGCCATGGAGCAACCGCCCAAAGCTGAACCTAAAAGAAGAACCGGTAGTAGTTTTGTTGTTACGCGCATGAGATTTTCCCGTTTTAATCAACCTAATTTCGGGACAGATTTATGCGATTAAGTTTAATATCCGGTGAGTCGCGGTTTAAGATTTGGCTAAGCATAAATGCCTCTGGATTCTGTTGGCGCGGTGAGCGGGTGAGACCTATGCACCCGCGCACAGCGGGGCGTCATTTGCGTAGCTTGCGATGCGGCGACCTTGGTCCTAAGCAAGACCTTCGCACTGTATGGAGAGACGTATGAGCTTAAGCGGTAAAACTATTTTTATGTCGGGCGGCTCGCGCGGGATTGGACTCGCCATGGCGAAGCGCTGCGCCCAAGACGGCGCAAATATCGTTATCGCGGCCAAGACAGATAAACCCCATCCCAAGCTCGACGGCACTATCCATACGGCGGCGGCAGACATTGAGGCCGCTGGCGGACAGGCGCTTGGCGTCGTTTGCGATATCCGGGATGAGGACAATGTGAAACGCGCGGTTGAACAAGCGGTCGAACGTTTTGGCGGAATCGATATTTGTATCAATAATGCGTCTGCGATTGCCCTGACTCCGACCCTGGCGACACCTATGAAACGTTATGACCTCATGAACGGGGTCAATGCGCGCGGCACCTATCTGGTCAGCCAAACTTGTCTGCCGCATCTGCTGAAAAGCGAAAATCCGCATATTATGAATATCGCCCCGCCGCTGGATATGAACCCAAAATGGTTCAAAAACCACACGGCCTACACCATGGCGAAATATGGCATGTCGATGTGCACCTTGGGCATGGCGGCGGAATTCAAAGGCAAGGTTGCGGTCAATTCGCTCTGGCCGATGACATCCATTGATACGGCGGCTGTGCGCAATGTTTTGGGCGGCGACTCCATGGCGAAAATGAGCCGCACACCCAAAATTATGTCTGACGCCGCCTATTTAGTTCTGACGAAAGATAAATCCTTTACGGGACAATTCGTGATTGATGAATTTATTCTGGCCGAGAACGGCGAAACGGATTTCGCGCAATATCAACATCCCGGATATAACGGACCGTTGGTCGCAGACTTTTTCGTGCCGCAGGATTGGCTGGAAAAATCTAAATCTGAAATTATCCAAAACCCCGGCTATCTGAATGAGGCATGAGTGAAATTGCCCTCGATCCCTTGCCTGAGCAAGTCAAAGCCTTTCTCGCCAACCATCCCGACGGCGAGCCTGTTTTTATGCTGAACCTTCTCAAGTTTAAAAAACAGGCGACCTATCACGACTTTGAGGATATTTCAGGCGCGGCAGCCTATGCGCGGTATGGTGAGGCCTTCGGTAAGCTGGTCGCGTCCCAAAATATTGACGGAGCGCATTCCGTTTATGGCGGCAAAATGGGCAGCTGGCTCATCGGGCAGGGCGAAGGCGAGTGGGACGCCATCGCAATTTTCCGATACCCGGACGCGAAAACCATGTTCGCGACGGTCAGCTCTGAGGCCTACCGCAAGATACACAAACACAGAAAAGCCGGGCTGGAAGGCCAATTGCTGATTGCTTGTGATGACGGCGGCATGTTTTGAGTAAGGTGGGAAGAAGAAACGTCCTCCCCCGCGTCGCGGTGGAGGAGAGCTTCTTACCTAGGCGAAGGTTGTTGAATTAAAGATGGAATATAGACAGGACAAAACATGCAAACCCTCCTCGTAAACAAAACAGATTTCGGCGATGTCGCTATTGTCAATTATGACGAAGGTGAGTTGCCGGACGGTCAAATCCGCGTCGACATTGGACCCTTTGCGCTGACAGCGAATAATGTGACCTATATGGTGACAGGCGATCAAATTGGATATTGGTCAGTCTTTGACCCTACCGCCTATGATTTGACGAAAGATAAAGGACAGGGCCGTATGCCTGTTTGGGGATATGGCGTTGTGCGCGAATCTAATTTTCCCGGCATAGAAGCCGGGAGCGACATTTACGGGTTTTTCCCAATAGCGAAATCCATGGATATGCAGCCCGGGAAACTCAGCAAACACGGATTTACAGACATCGCCGAACATCGCTCCGGCCTCCACAGTCTTTATAGTGGCTATAGTTTTACGGCAGCCGATCCGAGTTATAGCGCACATCGCGATCTTCAGCCCGTTTTGCGCCCGCTCTTTACCACCAGTTTTTTGATTGATGATTTTCTGGCGGATGAGGATAATTTCGGTGCGAAGCAGGTCTTGCTCTTATCCGCATCGTCCAAAACGGCGCTTGGCACGGCCTATTGCTTGAAAGCGCGCGGCGGCTTGCCGGTTGTTGGGCTAACGTCTGAGGGCAATAAAGCCTTTGTCGAGGGCACTGCGTTCTACAATAACGTTTTCACCTATGACTCCATCAAAGACATGAACCCGGATGTGAAAACAGTCGTCGTCGACATGTCAGGAAATATGGGCGTCATTCGCGCATTGGAAGATCATTTTGGCGAGACCCTGACCTATATCTGCCGCGTTGGGATTTCGCATTGGCAGGAAGCGGCCAAAGCTCCGCCGAAACGCACCGCGACGCCGACAGCCTTCTTCTTTGCGCCGGATCGCGCGAAACAACGGATTGCAGATTGGGGTCAAGCGGGCTTTGCTGAAAACCTTGGCGCGCGCTGGATGCCGTTTTTAGACTCCGCCAAAGATTGGCTGACCGTTGAGAAGCAGGACGGCATGGAAGCTGTGCTGGAAAATTACAGAGACCTTTTGAACGGCCAGAGCGGCCCGTCCAAAGGCTACCTTTTTACGCTTTAGGAGACGACCATGTCTTATACTTGTTTTGATGTCAGCATTAATGACGGCGTGGCGCACCTTAAAATGAACCGTCCCGAAAAGCGGAATGCGATGATTGCCGAGTTCTGGACGGAGCTACCGGACATTGTGCGCGACATAGATGAGAACGCGAAAGCCCGCGTGATTGTTCTGTCTTCAACCGGCCCTGTTTTTTGTGCCGGGATTGATATCGGCATGTTCCAAAATGATATTGGCGGAACGCAAGATAAAAACGATCCGCAATATGGCGTGCAGTTTTATTCAAATGTCCAGCGCTTGCAGGCATCTTTGTCATCATTGGAAGCGTGCCGCATTCCTGTATTGGTTGCGATACAGGGCGGCTGTTATGGCGGCGGCGTGGATCTGATGACGGCGTGTGATATGCGCTACGGTACGGAAGACAGCTTCATTACCATTTATGAAATAAATGTCGGCATGACAGCGGATGTCGGAACCTTCCCGCGTATCCTCAACCATATGCCTGAAGGCGTGGTGCGAGAGCTGGCTTACACAGGACGGAAAATGGGCGCGCAGGAATGCAAATCGCGCGGCCTTTATAATGAGGTCTATCCGGATCAAGAAACCATGCTTGAGGCCGTTATGAAAACAGCGCGGGAGATCGCGTCGAAACCCCCGCTCGCCGTTTACGGCTGCAAACGCGCCATCACCTATTCACGTGATCACAGCACAGCGGATGCGCTCGATAATATCGCTGTTTGGAATATGTCTATGTTGATCCCGTCTGAGATGATGGAGGCCATGGTGTCCGGTAAACAAAAACGACCGGGGAATTTTAAAGATCTTCCGAAGATCAAATCACAATAATTCAACGACATAACCAGCTGTGAAACCGCCGCAACGTCTTAGGATTTTGATAAAAGGGGCACCAAACCAAGGTCTTGCGTGCGCCCCCGCAGCAAGACCTTGGAATTGTGAGCTCATAACTGACGGCCGTTAGAGTTTTGAAACGCCCGAAACTCAAACAGCGGCAGATCAGATGGTTGCCCTACGGGCCGACTATAAATCCCCGTCGCAAAAAGAATTGTCTTGATCAATTTTAATATTTGTCATTTTTGATAAATTCTCTATAGCTATAATGACAAATGCGGGGGAGTAAAAATGACAAAATTGGACGTAAACAAACCAAATCCCTTCATAATCCATAGATAACAGGGATTTCTTCGCATGAAAATGACGCTGTCTTATCGCTATCTGGAGGCCAATCTCAATATTCTGGATAAGCTTGGTTTTCCAAAGGCGCAGGCCTTAGATTTTTTGGGGTTGGATGAAGCCAGTTTGGAATCTGCTGTTGATCGTATGGACCTCGACCCGTTTGTTGACTGCATAAACGCGGCTGCGGATTTTACTTCAAACCCGAATGTTGCCCTGCGTTTAGGATATAAATTTAGGGTTGGCACATTTGGCCAAACTGGAAATATCTATGGCTATTGTAAAAATTTGGAGCAGGTTATTCCGATGAATGATCGCTATCAAAAAATTGCGATAGACGCCGGGCGAGTGGAATATATGCAGGATCCATCCGGTGGTCATCACATGTGTTTTCGACCCTATTATTCTGACATGGAAAAATATCGTCCAATCACCGACATTATTATGGCCTCTTATGTGACGACCTATCGGTGGCTCACATGGGGCTCAGGTGAAAAAATTCTGTCGACGCATCTCCCCTATCCGCGCCCTGAAGATATCAGTGCCCATCATGTCGTCTTCCAATCTGATATAAAATTCGAGTCTCTGCACACCTGTCTGGAATTCTCGGAAAGCGCGATGCTCCAAGATATCACGACCCATGATCCTGAAAGACTTGCACGGGCGCAGATAAAACTGGATCGAATCCTCGGCTTGCAGATGGCGTTAAAGGCCTTTGAGACAGCGGTAGATGCCGGGATAAGGGGCGCTTTGCAATCCGGAGAAGTTTCATCCCATATCGTGGCCGAAAGGATGGGGCTGAGCTGGTCCGCCTTACGCTCGCAATTGAAGGAAAGCGGAGAAGGAATACGCCCGCGCGTCGAACGCATTCGCAAGGCCATGTTCATTGAAGAATATGAAGCGGGCCGGAGCTTTTCCCAAATTGCGATGTCTTTGGCCTATAATGATCAAGCGGCGATGAACCGTGCGTTTCGGCGGTGGTTCGACATGACTCCGTCGGAATGGCGCAAACAAAACCCGAGAGAAAAACTTTAGCGCGCCCGTCCCCAATAATTATAGGAGAGGATCTTTGGCCCGGGAATATATTGCTGATGGAGTTCCGTCGTCTCCAGCCCCGCTTGCGTAAACAGGCCTGGAATGTCGCGACCGCTATGACATCCGCCCGCGAGTTTCGACCAGATAGGATCAATGCGGGTCTGCCATTTTGCCACGCCCCCATCCGGCGCGCGCCCATGTTCACTGAATAGAATCTCCCCGCCGGGTTTTAGAATCCGCCGCATCTCGCGCAGGGCTTTCACAGGGTCGGGGATGGTGCAAAGGCTATAGGTCACGACAACTGTGTCTGCGCTATCACTTTCCATTGGAATATATTCTCCGGATAATCCGATGCGTTCAATCTCGAAATCGGCCGCCTTGCGGCGGGCTTTGCTCCGCGCCCAAATATGCTCATCCGGATCCACGCCGATCACGGCGCTGACCTTTGCAGGGTCATAATGCGGAAGGTTGAGACCTGGCCCGATACCGATTTCCAACACGCGGCCTTTGGCTAAAGGAACAACCTTTGCCCGCTGTTTTTCAATGGGCCCGATACTGCAAGCTTTGTTCAAGCAAAAGGGGAGGATATGCCGCGCATAAAATCCCAAATTATTTCCGCCGATATATATCAGTCGAGCCGGTTTCCAAATCTTGTAGGATCAACTGCTTTTTATCCACGGATATAATGTCTTTAATACTGGGGGGGCTTTGGTCGGCTTGGCTTTGCAATCTCTCGGCCCAGTCCTTTGCTATGTCGTCAGATGTGCGCGGCATAATCAACGCCGTATCTTGGGTTTGTTTCAATTGACCCTCGGTGATTTCCCATCGCCCGCGCAATTCAATACTCAATTTGACGCCGTCAACGGGAAGGCCCTGTCCGGCCACATCCAAATTTCGGGTGAGATGAACGTCGCCATTCTTGTCCAATTTTAGAACTGTATCCGCCGTGGTTGTCTGCAATCCGCCGGTCGTCATGGAAATGGGTGTGTCTTGCACCCAAGTCCCGAGGATAGCTTTTTCAACAGACTTTTCGCCGGAACAGCCGCTAAGCCCAAGAGCGAGAGTAAAACAAATCAGGAGTAAATGAATGAAACGCATGATTCGCTCTAACAGCCAAACTTAGCTATCGCAAAGCGGATTTGAGAAATTCCACCACAGACTGTATAAGAAGTTCAACTGTGGAGAGGGGCATGAGCGAAGACGACAAGATTGCGTGCTATACGCCGACCAAAGGGAAGGTCGGCGCAACGCGAATTCCGCGATGGAAATATGACTGCTTGCGCCGGGCCATTTTGAATGTCTTGGCGGAAAGCGAGAACGGACAAGTCGCCTTCAAAGACTTGGCAAGCCATGTTAAAGACCACCTTACATCAAACCAGCTCGCGAAATTGGGGTCGCTCGGATGGCATGTCACAACTGTTAAGCTGAACATGGAAGTGGATGGGGAACTGGAGCGTGTTCTGCGCAAAACCCCGCAAACTTTACGAAAACCTGCCTAACAATTAAAAGCCCCAGTTTCTGCTTGGGGGTCTCTGCTCAGAAAGAGTAAGCGATAGGCATGACAAACACCCTCAGACTCGCGCTCCCGCAACTTGCTCCGATTTGGCTCTCGCGTGATGACGGTTTGGCGCAAGTGATCAGGGTGATTGAAACCGCTTCAGCGGAAAACGCCGACCTTATCGTCTTCTCGGAAAGTTTTGTGCCGGGCTATCCCTTCTGGCTCGAAGGCACAGGCGGCGCGAATTTCAATAATGACAAACAAAAAGCCATCTTCGCCCATTATTCCCACCAAGCCGTCACAATAGAAGACGGCCATTTAGACGCTGTCTGCGCGGCGTTGAAAACCGCCAATATGGCTTGTTATTTGGGAGTTATAGAACGCCCGCGAAACCGCACGGGACACTCGCTCTATTGCTCTTATGTTTACATCGACAAGACCAGCACCGTGCGGTCCATCCACCGTAAGCTGCAGCCGACCTATGAAGAACGCCTCGTCTGGTCACCGGGTGACGGGCACGGTCTGGTGACGCACCGCCTCGGCGCATTCACTGTCGGGGGGCTGAATTGTTGGGAAAATTGGATGCCGCTAACCCGCGCTGCCCTTTATGGGCAAGGTGAAGACTTGCATGTTATGGGGTGGCCGGGAAGCGACCGTAATACGCGCGACTTGACGCCTGTCCTCGCAAAAGAGGGGCGTAGCTATTGCGTTTCTGTTTCCGCAATTATGCGGCCCTCCGACGTGCGGGACGACACGCCTTTCGCCGATGATATTCGCGCGAGCCTAAGCGAAATGCCGGCCAATGGCGGATCTTGCGTCGCGGCCCCTGACGGGAGTTGGGTGTTGGAGCCCCTGATCGGAGAAACCGGTATCCGCTATTGTGAGCTTGATCCGGCATTTGTGCGGCGAGAGCGTCAAAACTTTGACCCGGCAGGCCATTATTCTCGGCCCGATATCACTCAGCTGACGGTGGATAGACGGCGCCAAACTACGACGGTTTTTATGGATCAAGACCTATAATGGCCTCTCGCGCCAGTCCGCAACCTTCTACCGATTGAACGGCACTGGAAATGCTGGCTCTGAAACGAATTTGATCACCCAGTCCTGTCCGGCCCTTCGGCCAGATTAATTCCTGCTTGTACTTGTCCCATTCCACGTTCCGAGCAGAAAAAGAGGGAAGGAGCCATTTCCTCAAACCTTCCCCCGCCATTTCGATCAAAATTCTATCCCCGCACGCAACCAGCTCTCCCCGATATCCACGATCTACAAAAGGTAAGCTTACAGGCCGATCATCAAATAGAGGTGTTGGCAAGATTCCAATTTTTAGCTCGGCATCTAACTGGTCGAGTTTCGCAACAAGCCCTGTTTCCAGCGCGTCCAATTTTGTTTTGCGAATATCCGTTTCGACTTTCGCCAAATCCCATCCTGTATTGCCCGAAAAATGCATCCAATTCTGACCGTCAGATTCGGGCCAATTTGGAACGCTTTCACCATTTGGATCGCCGGTCTTGGCAAAATTCGTCCAGGCCGTAACCATGATCTCGGTTAGGGCTATGTCGTCATCGGACAGGCCCAAGATCGGTTCCGAACTGTCGAACACGAAAGGAATTTCGGCGGCATGGAACGCGCCCAGAGTTTGCTTTTCAGAGGGCGGTACGCGGGAGAAATGATAGAGATAGCTCGGCGCGCCTGCCGCCGCATTGGCTTTGGCGGTGTAACGAATATTCACGCCAAAAATTTCATCGCCCATCATTTGTGTGCCGCCCGCTATAAAGTCGTCACTCAAACCATAGAGTTGCGCGAGAGTTTCGGCTTGGCCGGGATAGATTTTATTCAACGCGGTCATCATATCAGATCCCCCGCGTGGCAGGTCATTATCCCAAACGGAGGGCTGTGGGTCATCGGGGAAGAATAATGTGCCCTCATCGGAATTATAGCCCGTCATGAACGGCACCGCGTTAATGTTGCCATCGCGAAACGCGTGTCCGACATTTTTCGGAAAGACATAGCCGTCACGAATATGGTGAAAGGCCTCATCGGCTTTCTCCGGCAGCTTAGCCATAATTTCGTTTGCCGAAACAGCGCGCAGCTCTGCGGCTGTCGGATCGTTAAGCCCCACAGCAGCGGCGACTTTTTCGCCCATACTATACCCACTGGGCCAGCCCAAACCATTGCCGTTCATTTGACCCAGATGATAAGTCGAGGCTCCGCTTTGCGCGATGGCCTTGTCGAATTTTCCGGCGGCCAGCGGGCTCGCCATCATTTCCGTGACGGACCACGCGCCGGCGCTCTCGCCAAAGATTGTGACATTGTCAGGGTCTCCGCCATAGGCCGCAATATTCTCCTGCACCCACTCCAGCGCAGCAATTTGGTCCAATGTTCCGTAATTTCCTGACACGCCATTTTCGTCTGCCGCAGACAGGGCTGGATGCGCCATATATCCAAAGGCCCCCAAACGGTAATTTATAGTCACAAGGACAACGCCTTTTTCGACCAAACCATTGGATTGGTAATAGGAGAAATCACCGGACCCAAATTGGTGTCCGCCGCCGTGTATCCAGACCATGACGGGCTGTTTTGTTTCGCCGCCCGGGTTTCCCGTTCGCACGTTCAGATATAGACAGTCCTCACTCATCGGTGATGGGTCTTGCGCTGCGACGGCACGTTTTATCAGAAAGTTCTTCATCCCGCTTAATCCGTGGCCCTCGATCAAGCGTTTAAAAAATCCACCCTCCACATCTTCGGGCTGCATACAACGATTGCCGAAAGTGTCAGCGGCCCGGGTTTCGGTCCAACGCGGCGCTGCTTGGGGCGGAGCCCAGCGTAAATCTCCAACGGGAGCAGTCGCAAAAGGCAGCCCCTTAAAATTGAAGATCTCGGGGTTTTCGGTCGTGACGCCTTGGACAGGTCCTTGCGGTGTGGAGATGAGCGCAGCGTCCGAGAGCGTTTCATCATTGCTATTGCAGGCGCCGAGCGCTGACATCAGCGCAATTGCTGTTGCCAATTTAAAAATCTGTCGCATCATCTATCTCCCGTTATGGAGTTGATACGCGCGAAACCCCGCCCAAAACAAGTATTCCGGGCTTTGCGCGCCCCATGCATTTGTGTAGGGCGCGGGCCGTGAGCAGCGAACAGGACATTATCATTATCGGAGCCGGTCTGATTGGCCTGTGCAGTGCCGATGCTTTGGCGGCACGCGGTGCCCGCGTTCAGGTCATCGATGCTCGCCCGGGTCCGTGTGAAGGGACCAGTTTTTCAAATTCCGGAATGATACATCCCAGCCAAGCGATGTGCTGGGAGCGTTTAACGCCAAAATCATCTGAGCTTTTGCGCGCGCAACTGGATGCCGCCCGCGTGACGGCCCGTCTGGCGGAGCGGTCAAAAACCTTATTATTGGATAAGATGAAATCCCTCGGCTTACCTCTACGCCCTCCCGGATGCGTGCAGTTGCGTGCAGATGTGGAGGCGGCGCGCAGGGCGCAGTCTGAATATGAGGAGATTGGCGTAAAGGCCAATATTCTCATGAATGAGCAAGACACATTTGGCTGGGCCGCCTGTCAGTTCCCCGATGACAGCTCCGGCGATGCACGTGCTTTCGGATGTGCCCTGGCGGCGGATTTAGCCGCGCGCGGTGTATTTTTTGATTACGATGCAGCGGATTTAAATATCCGCCGCAGTAATGGGCGTTTCTTCGTGCGAAGCTCAAAAGGCCTCTCAAGTTCAGATAATTTGATTGTTGCGGCGGGTATTAACTCAGTCGACTGCTTGGCGCGTTTGGGTGTGCGGCTGCAATTGAATCCAGTCGCGGGGGCCGCTGCCGATTTTGACCTGCCTGACGATATAGGCAATTTACCGACCTATCCCGTCATGGACACGCAGAGCCGGTCAGCTCTGACAGTTTTCGAAGACCGGATTCGTATTTCAGGAGGATGGGGTTTGACTAATCCGGCCCCATTGATCGAGCGATGGCGAAATATTGCACCGGCTCTGATGCTACATCTGAGCCAGCCGCGTTCAACATGGACGGGATACCGCCCCGTTAGTCCCGTTGGCCGTCCCTATATTAGCGGCACGTCTGTCCCAAATCTCTGGGTGAACACGGGCCACGGTCACATGGGATGGACGCTTTGTGCGGGGTCAGGCGAGCTTTTGGCCGGCTTGGTGTTCGGCGATCATCAAGACAAACGGTTCGCCTTTTCCGGTTAGGCTCTATCAGCTTACGCAATAATATCGGGCGTAATTTGATTTTCGATAAAGATAATTTTGTCTTTCATTGCCAGCTTGATTTTCTTCATGCGTTTGATTTTTAGCATGTCCATCACCCCGGTCTCAATCATGGCATTGATTTCGCGGTCAATCGCCCGATGTTCGGTTTTGAGGCGCTCCAGCAGGTTTGCCATGTCTTCTTCAGACAGCGCTTCAAGCATGTCCGTATCAGAAGTCTCGGGGGGCAATTCGTCCATGGCGTCACCTAACCTGATAGCGCCGCCTAAGCAATAACCTACAAATCGAGTCCGTTCGGGCTGACAAAAAAGGACTCTTTTTCCAAGCTACCATAAATTTTGGAAAGAATGCGACATCTTCAAAGACAGCGAAGTAAATTTATGATATTGACAATCATCATCAACTAGCAGGAGAGAGACATGGCGATAGCGGCACATTTGGAAACACTGCAAACTAAACACACCGATCTGGACGCTAAAATCCAGGCAGAACTTCGAAGTCCGCTCCCGGATAATATCCGCGTCTCAAAACTCAAACGCAAAAAACTTCAAATCAAAGATGAAATTTCTCAGTTTTCAGACTCGCACTAGGCGAGGCTGTTGAAGCCGTAAAAGGCTCGCCTTATAGACCCCTCATTGGCCTGTTGGTCAGTGAGGGTTTATTTTTGGAGTGAAGGAGGACACTATGTCTGACCGCGTATTTATTATCACTGGCGCGGCGCGCGGCATCGGCTTTGCCTGTGCGCAACGGCTCGTCGATGACGGTCACCGCGTTGTCCTTGCTGACCGCGATACAGACGCAGGCATGGCATCGGGTAAAGATCTAGCGGCGGGCACGGACCGCGCGATTTTCGTGGAATGTGACGTGGCCGACCCGCTCTCTGTACATAATCTGATTGCCGAAACTTTGGGCGCATATGACCGGATTGACGGGCTCATCAATAATGCGGGGATTGCGGTCAAAGGCGGCGCGCTGGATATGAGCGTGGAAGATTTTGACCGCAATCTGGCGGTAAACTTGCGCGGGGCGTTCCTCGTCTCCAAAGCTGTCGCCAAATATATGGTCGAAGAGATCGAGAATCGCGCGGATCGCTCCCGCCTTACGGATCGTCCTTATGCCATCGTCAATATGTCATCGATCAATGATACGGTCGCGATCCCTGATTATCTGGCTTACACAATTTCCAAAGGCGGTATGCACCAGATGACCCGCGCCATGGCGATTGAACTTGCGCCATACGGTATTCGTGTGAACGGGATTGGGCCAGGGTCCATCAAAACTGACATGCTCGCCAGTGTCGTGTCAGATGCAGGCGCCATGAAAAAAATTACGCAGCGCACGCCGCTCGGCCGCCCGGGCTTGCCGGATGAAATCGCCTCAGTCGCCGCTTTTCTCCTATCTGAGGAAAGTAGTTATATTACCGGCCAACATATTTATGCTGATGGTGGACGTTTGGCATTGAATTACACAATGCCGGTGGATGACTAAAAAGGATTTCTCATGACGAAACTCATCAGACTAACTGCCGCTTTAATGTGTGCGCCGATATTGCTCTCCGGTTGCGCCACCGCAGCCTATAATATCCAAGAAAAATTCGGCATTGAAAAACGCGATATCCTTGTTGACCGGGTTCAGGATGTCTCCAAGGCGCAAACCGAGGCAAAAGAAGAATTCGCCAATGCGCTGGAAGCTTTCCGGGCAGTCGTGAACGTGGATGCCGGCGAGCTGGAAAATGTTTATGATGATTTGAATAAAGCTCATAAACGCGCCGAAGGCGACGCGGAGGACGTTCGCACGCGGGTCAAATCCGTGAAACGTGTCTCCCGTGATTTGTTCAAGGAATGGGAAAGCGAGCTGAACCAATATTCTGATCCCGGGCTTCGCCGTGTCTCGGAAAGTCAGCTTCGCGATACCCAAGCGCGCTATGATGTATTGGTCGATAAGATGGACGCCGCCACAGCGTCGATGGATCCTGTCTTGGCCGTGTTCAATGACCGAGTGCTCTATCTGAAGCATAATTTAAACGCGCGCGCGATTGCCGCGCTGGACGCGGAGACGGCCTCTCTGGAAGGTGATGTTGCGCGGTTGATAGCCGAAATGGAACGCTCTATTGCCGCTGCCGATGCCTTCATTTCGGAAATGAATGGTTAAAACAAAAAAGCCCGCTCAAATGAGCGGGCTTTTTTATGTCGTGTTAAGTCTTAGCTGCTGGGCTTGAACAAGCTCTCCAGCGTGTGCTCGACTTTTGGTTTTTCAACGTCCGGCTCAGGCTTCGGCAATGGCGCAAGTGTTTCGCCGCCGCCTTCTGCATCCAGCTTCGCCTGTTCTTTGGCGCGTTTTTCAGCCGCTTTTTTGACAATGCCGTCCAGATCAATCTGAGAACATAGGCCCAGGCTAACGGGGTCCGTTGGGTTAATCGTGTTGATCTTCCAATGGGTCCGGTCGCGAATGGCTTTAATGGTTGGCTTGGTCGTGCCGATGAGTTTCGAGATTTGAGCGTCCGTAATTTCAGGATGATTGCGCACGAGCCAAGCGATCGCGTCGGGGCGATCCTGACGGCGTGACAACGGCGTATAGCGCGGACCTTTCTTCTTGGACTTCGGCTCTAACTTGTCGGAGTCAAAGCTATTTGGCTTCATCGCATAATTTGAATCGCCTTCGGCTTTTTCGATTTCTTCACGAGAAACCTGCCCGTTCGCAATCGGATCGGCACCGCGTATGCCAGCTGCGACATCGCCATCCGCAATCCCTTCAACTTCCAGAATATGCAGATCGCAAAATTCAGAGATTTGCTTGAAGGTCATCGCCGTATTATCGATTAACCAGACGGCGGTCGCCTTTGGCATCAAAATCTGTGTCATGTCTCTCTCCTGACTGGAGGCCTGACTTCTACGAAATGCAGGCATGAAAAAACCCCGCTCGGCGGGGTGGATTTACTAATTTTTGACCTTGTAATCAACAATCAGTGCTATGCACATAATAGATTAACGTCCATTTGGCAATAGTAGACCCTGCGCAGTTAAGAGAGTTATCCATGTCCGTTTTTGGTGATGATTTACCCCAGCCTGGCGAGAGCTCGCCGAGTCCGGGAGAGGACCTTTATGGCTTGTCTGTCTCGGAATTGGACGACCGCATAGGTATATACCAATCAGAAATTGTAAGGTTGGAGGCTGAACGGGTCAAAAAACAGGCCGAATCTGAGGCTGCCCACGCGATATTCGGTAAAAAGGCCTGAATGACCGCCGATTCAACTTAAAATATGCCGCTTGGCTTGGCGCTTGCAGAAACTCTTGCGAACCGCGTCTTGCAAATCAAGGCGACACACCACAAACAGTAAAAAGAGAACAATAATGATGGCTGTTTCCCCTTTGAATTCCACATCTACTCCCCTGCTGACCGATACGTTAACGCCGCAAGCAGAAGCTCGCTTGCTCGCTTTCACGAAATCAGAGCTATTTTCCAAAACCTTCCGCGAAGGCATGGACCTCGTTGAAGAGACTGCTGCCTATTTGGACGGCGTCGGTCGGCAGGATTCAAAGCAACTCGATCGTAAGGACGCGTTGACATATGCCAGTCAGTCCATGCGCCTCACAACACGGCTGATGCAGGTTGCCAGCTGGCTTCTCGTGCAGCGCGCGCTGAAAGAAGAAGAGATGGAATTATCCGACGCACGGGCGGATAAATACCGTTTGGTCCCGGAGGACAAAGCTGACGGAAGTTTAAGTTTTTCTGATTTGGCCAAGAATGCTTATGCGTTACCGGCACGTTTGCTCGATTTGCTCGCGCGGTCTGAACAGCTTTATGAGCGTATCATGCGCCTTGATCGCTCGTTATACGGGAGTATAGCCGCACAAGCCGGAAACACAGTCGCAGATCAGATCAATCGTCTGGAAGCCGCGTTTAAGAGGTAGGGTTAAAGTTTCCAAATTTGACTCAATAAAAAAGGCTCCCCTCGGGGAGCCTTTTTCGTAATCTGCTTGCGGGGATGGCCTAAACGCCGAAACCTGCAAATTTATCTTTAAAGCGGGAGACGCGTCCGCCGCGATCCATCAACTTGGCATCGCCGCCGGTCCAGGCCGGATGTGTTTTGGAATCGATGTCGAGGACGAGTGTGTCGCCTTCTTTGCCCCAAGTAGAGCGTGTTTCATATGTGGATCCGTCAACCATTTTGACGGTAATCATGTGATAATCTGGGTGTGTATCGGATTTCATGGGTCTTAGCCTTTTGTCTGGTCACGGGGTTGCGTTAAAAGGTCTCCCGCTCGCGAGCGCGCCGTATAGAGGCGAAGGCGGAAATGGTCAAGCACCTCGCTACGTCTTTGGCGAGAGCTCTGACATGTATGCGCGAAAATGTTTGACGGCAGCGTTGAAGGCCTTCGTTGACGCACCGTCCAAGACAGACGCGTTCAGCGTCTCTGCCAATTTTGCACTGATGAGGTCATATCTTTCCGCGCCGAGCGTTGTCATTTCCAGCGCGCCAATGCGTTTATCATCACGGCTGGGCGTGCGTTTTATAAACTCGCCTTTGATGAGGCTGGCCACGGCGCGGCTGACGATAGTTTTATCCATGGGCGTGACGGCGGTGACATCGGCTGCGGAGCGCCCGGGCTTATCTGCGACTGCCGCGAGCACCCGCCATTGGCTCTGATTGAGATTGGCTTCGGTTCGCACAATATCCAGCGTGTAACGGCTGACCTGATCAGCCAAGACGACGACCTGATAGGCCCAGAAGTTATCAAGTCCGATGCGGGTAGGAGACATTTTATCCATACCGTCTTTTGCAAGAAATAGGTTGCAATTGCAACAATAAATCATTAGTTGTTATCGCAACGAATGAAGAAACACCCCCCGGAGCTTCCCATGGCTGACTTATTTGACAATCCCGCAGGACTTGACGGCTTTGAATTCATAGAATTTTCTGCGCCTGAGAAAGGCGTCTTGGAACCTGTCTTTGAAGTGATGGGCTTTACGAAAGTTGCGCGTCATCGATCAAAAGACGTCGAGCTTTGGCGTCAGGGCGGAATTAACCTCATCACGAATTATGAGCCTAACACCCCCGCTTGGTATTTCTCACGAGAGCATGGCCCGAGCGCTTGCGGCATGGGCTTTCGCGTTAAGGACGCGGCGAAAGCCTATGATCATTTGCTGAAACAGGGCGCGGAACCTGTAGAGCTCGCGCCGGGTCTCATGGAGCTCAACATTCCGGGCATTCGCGGGATTGGCAACTCCATCATATATCTAATTGATCGTTATAATGACGGCACGGAAGGTCTTTCCGTCTATGACATTGATTTCGAATTCTTGGACGGCGTCGAGCGACACCCCGAAGGTTGCGGGTTCGAACTTATCGATCACCTGACGCATAATGTTTATGGCGGGCGTATGGCCTATTGGGCGGACTTCTATGAGACCCTCTTCAACTTCCAAGAAATCCGCTATTTCGATATTAAGGGCGAATATACAGGCCTGACCTCAAAAGCGCTCACCGCGCCCGACGGAAAAATTCGCATTCCTTTGAATGAGGAAGGCAAAAGCGGCGGAGGCCAGATCGAAGAATTTCTGCGCGAATTTAACGGCGAAGGTATACAGCATATTGCGCTCATTTGTGAAGACCTTATCGCCTGTTGGGACAAACTGAAGAAGAATGGTGTGCCATTTATGACCGCCCCGCCGGAAACTTATTACAAAATGCTGTCCGGCCGCCTTCCGGGCCACGGTCAAGACGAAGCCGCGCTCAAAACCCGAGGCATTCTTTTAGACGGCACAACGGAGTCGGGTCAGCCGCGACTCTTGCTACAGATTTTTGCCCAACCGCAAGTGGGTCCGGTCTTCTTTGAATTTATTCAACGCGTCGGCGATTACAAAGACGGCTTCGGCGAAGGGAACTTTAAGGCGCTTTTCGAGTCTATAGAGAGAGACCAAATCGAACGCGGCGTTTTGGAGAGTGCCCAGTAAATAAGGAAGCTGAACAATGAAATCTGAAGAACCTGATTTTGGAACTATGACATTGGTTATGGCAATGATCTTTGGGTTGCCGCTGGGAACCGCAGTTGCGAACTCTTTTTCAGATGCCTCTTTAGTTTTTCGGTTATCAATTATGTTTCCTTTTTTCATATGCGGCGCAGTGATAGGCTATCAAATTGACACAGACGAAAAAGAAAAGAGTGAGACCAATGACGGAAAAAGACAGGCGGAAGACGCATGACAATTAAAACAGACGGATTTCATCATGTCGCCTATCGCTGCCGCGATGCGAAAGAGACAGTTGAGTTCTATCAAAAACATCTCGGGATGGATTTCCAACTCGCCATTGCCGAAGACCATGTGCCGTCCACGGGCGCCTATGACCCCTATATGCATATCTTTTTGGATGCGGGAAATAATAACGTGCTCGCATTTTTCGAATTGCCGGAACAACCCGATATGGACCGTGACCGTAACACACCGGAATGGGTGCAGCATATCGCGATGCGCGTCGGAAGTTTGGATGAACTCTTAGCGGCGAAAGAAAGTTTGGAATCGGCAGGCATAGATGTGCTCGGCCCAACCCATCACGGGATATTCAAATCCATCTATTTCTTTGACCCGAACGGGCACCGCTTGGAACTCGCCGCAAATATCCATACGGCAGACCAGATGAAACAATTACACGAAGTCGCCCCCGCCATGCTCAAAGAATGGTCCGAGACAAAAAAGGCCCCCCGCCATGCGGCTTGGCTGCATGAGAAAATTAAGAACGAAAGCTAGATATGAAACTCGCCTCCCTAAAACATGGCCGTGACGGCTCTCTTATTGTTGTGTCTCGCGACTTATCGAAAGCAACGAATGCAGCCGATATCGCGCCGACGATGCAAGCGGCTCTGGATGAGTGGGACGTACTCTCGCCGCAACTCGCCGCGCGATATGCACTGCTAAATGCGGGCAAGGTAGACAGCTTCCCCTTTGATCAATCCGCCTGTGAATCGCCTTTGCCGCGTGCTTATCAATGGCTAGACGGCTCGGCATATCTGAATCACGTCGAACTCGTCCGCAAGGCCCGCGGCGCAACCGTCCCGGAAAGTTTCTACGAAGACCCGCTCATGTATCAGGGCGGCAGCGATACGTTCATTGGTCCGCGCGATGCCATCGTCGCCGCTGATGAGGCCTACGGCATTGATATGGAAGCCGAGATTACGGTCATCACAGATGATGTCCCTATGGGCGTGTCAGCCAAACATGCGCTGGACCACATCAAACTTATTATGATCGTCAATGACGTGTCTTTGCGCGGCCTTATTCCGCGCGAGCTCGCCAAGGGGTTCGGCTTCGTGCAGAGTAAAGCCTCTTGCGCCTTTTCGCCAGTGGCTGTGACGCCAGATGAAATTTCCGAATGGAAAGATGGCACAATCGATCTGCCTTTGCTTGTCGATTATAATGGCGAGCCGTTCGGCAAAGCTAATGTAAAAACCGATATGACCTTCCACATGGGCGAGCTCGTAGCCCATGCGGCCAAGACGCGCGATCTCTGCGCGGGCTCCATCATCGGCTCCGGCACAGTTTCGAATAAATTCGAAGGCGGTGAGGGAAAGAAGATCGAAGATGGCGGCGTTGGTTATAGCTGCATCGCGGAAATCCGCATGATCGAGAAAATCCAAACGGGAGAGTTCATCACGCCCTTTATGCGCTTTGGCGATACGGTCGGCATTGAGATGAATGATGCGGACAGAAACTCCATCTTTGGCCGCATTGAAAATGTCGTTGAGAAATATGACGGGCCGGGACAACTTGTTTAGGTTCACTTTAATCGGCGTGATGGCCTTCCTTATGACCGCGTGCCAAAGCACGTCTTATGCTGTCCCAGAACCGGTGGCCTATAATTACTCACCGATTCGATTCGCAGGGGCGAAGGCGACGCCTGCCGAGCGTCAGCATTGCGAGACCGTCGGTGAGTTTATTCAAAACGTAGGTATGGCGGGTATAGACATTTGCCATCAGGACGTACCCGATGCCGGAAAAATCTGCCGCAGCAGCGATGAGTGTCTTTCTGAATGTATGGCGGACGAGGACGCAGACATCGGAAAAATAGCGACCGGGCAGTGCAGTATGTATGAGACGAATTACGGCTGTAACTCTCGAATCGAAAATGGTCGTGTTGAGCCGATGTTATGTGTGGATTAATTAGATGATGAAACTGCACGGCTATTGGCGGTCCTCGGCAAGTTACCGCGTCCGCATAGCGCTCGCGCTGAAAGGCGTGGAGGCCGAGCATGTCGCCGTGAATTTGCGGGAAGGTGAGCAGCGTGGCGCCGAGTACCTCAACCGAAATCCTCAAGGGTTCGTGCCTGTGCTGGAGCTGGAAGACGGAACTGAGCTGAGCCAATCTCTCGCTATCTTGGACTATCTCGATGCGACCTTCCGTGACCCGCCCTTGATGCCAAGAGAGGCAATTCTGCGGTCCAAAATCTTATCAGCTTCGCTGGTTATCGCTTCTGATATTGCGCCCCTTCAAAATTCCTCGGTGCTCAAATATATTCGCGAGGATGCGGACCAAGGCGAGGCGGGCGCGGCGCAATGGGCGCAGCACTGGATTGGCAATGGTTTTCGAGCTTTAGAAAAAATTGCGGCGAAATCCGAAACGCAATTTATGTTCACAAATAAGCCAATGTTTTTTGAATGCTGCCTTATCCCGCAAGTCTATAATGCACGGCGTCACGGTGTCGATATGGACGCGTTCCCCAACCTGAAAAAATTAGATGCACGCTGCCGCGATCTTCCTGCTTTCCAACAGGCCGCGCCGGAAAATCAGCACGACGCTGCCTAACTAATAAGGCCTTTCAAAGCCATATCTGCCAAGCATTTTTGAATAAAACTTTTTGACAAATGCGGGATGTCCGCACCGCCTGAGAGGCTTTGATGCAGCGTCCGGAAGTTCTTATGCCCCGGAATAGGCTGGTCCGTTGGCAGGGGCCGCGCAAAGGCGTCTGCGATGGCCAACACGGATTTCCCGCGTGTGTCCGGCGGCAGAGCCTTCAGCTTTTGAACGAATATTCCAAACCAGTCTGCATGAGTATTAACTTTCGTAATGACGTGACCCGCCGCAATCATCCAATCGACAAAAGCGTCGAGCGAACAGCCATCGTCCGCATGATAATTCGTGATGTTGAAAACCTTCGGCGCAGAACCCCTCTGGACCGGCGCCCGGGACACGACGGTCGAGACGACATTGACGGGCACGCCGTCATAGTGCCCATTTTGGATCTCACCCGTTTTGTCCAACTTATAAAAAGAGCGCGGGGCGATACCCGTCTCAATCAGGCTGAATAAAAGCCGCGTAAACATATCGTCGCTGTTCATTTGCCCGGTGTAACTTTCATGGGCGAGCATCAAATCACCTCGGAAGATATTGACGAGTAGGCCATAATCTTTGGCCGCCTCATTCAGCATGACCTCACCCGCCCATTTCGAAGCGCCATATCCTGCGGCATAATGGTCCGTGAGTTTTATCTGCTTTTTCAAAGGCGCATATTCCGTATTGCCCTGCGGCATATCGAGATAGGGGTGCACGGCCACGGTTGAGACAAAGTCCAAGCGAGCAAGCCCTGCGGCCATCGCCAATTTGATGACTTCCGCTGTTCCCAACACATTAGCATCAAATAAATTCGCATAGCTGAGCTTATGATTGACGAGTGCGGCGACATGAACGATTTGGTCCACACCTTCATGCAGCGCACGATACGTACCGGGATCGAGACCAAACATAGGTTCTGCTAAATCCCCGGCGAAGACCCTGAGGTTAAATTCCGCCAATTTTTGAAATTCCGCATCAAGCGCTTCATTGCCTTTGAAAACATCCAGCAGACGCGCGCGTGCGGTTTCATTGTCCTTGGCGCGGATCACACAAATGACATACCGGTTGACGGGAACGGCTTCCCGCAACAAATCGAGGCAAACAAACCGACCCAAAAACCCATTGGCCCCTGTCAAAAAAATATTCCCTTTTGGGTCCTTCGAAGAGGGGCGCGTGCATGTCGCTAGGTCTAAATAATGGTCTTCAATAAAATTTGAGAGGGCTAAATCCGTCGCTTTTATTTCCACCGCGCCTTTGCCGTGGATTGCTGTGAAATTCGGCCGGGTTGTCCCTCCTGTAAGGCGTGTGTCGATAGACATGGCCCAGTTTTCAATTGTGGCTGTCGGGCTCAGAATGGTATTGGCCGGGACTTCGATGCCGAAAATCTCTTCGAGTGACAATCCGAATAAAACCGCGCCGAGCGAATCTCCGCCCCATTGCGCAAAATTGCGATCGGACGAAACATCGACGGAGAGTAATCCCAATTGCGCTTCCAAAACTTTGCCGATTTTCTGCGCGGTTGTCAGGGCCGAGTTCGGGTCTTTGAGTTTTGCGATGTCATCTTTCTGCCGGCTCTCCGCCGCCTCATACATCGCTTCCAACCGGTCGCCATATTTACGTTTCAAAGCGGGCCGCAGGCGTTTTCTGACGCTGGAAAGCAGCCCGTTTTCTTGGGAGAAGGGTTCGCGTTCCAGAATAAAATCGCGGGGAATTTCGAACGACTTTAAACTTTCGGCTATGCCAACCGCGCGCAATTCATCTTGAATGAGCGCTCGAATATCTGCGTCTGTTGGTGCATCCCCCAACAGGGTTTGCACGGCTTTCTCATCGGGCACGATAACGGCCAGAAGATATGACCGCAGAGAATTCCCATAGAGATAGACTTGTTTCAAAACCGCGCTGCCGCCCTCAAACACAACTCCCAACGGGCCAACGGCCACGAACTCGCCTTGCGAGAGTTTCAACACATCCTTGCGGCGATCAATGACAATGACATGGTCGGGCGCGAGTTCTTCGACAATGTCGCCCGTACATTGAAATCCGTCCGCGTCGAATAAGCCTTTGGTCGCGTCCGGCTGTTTGTAATATTCGGTGATTGTGCCCGTGCTTTTAAAGCAAAGCTCTCCGCGTGGGTTGGGTTTATCGGTCGTGTAATAGCCAAGTTCCGGCGCATCGCGCAGGCGGTAGTCCGTGACTGGCGGGCGCAAGATACGTCCGTCGCGGGTGATACTGCCCGAGCCGGATTCGGTGCTGCCGTATATATTGACAAGCAGCATATCGAAACACGCTCGCATAAATTCGAGAACAGGGGGCGCAACAGGCGCGCCGCCGACCCCGCCGGAAAGCAGGCGGTCCCCGAGGAAGCTCGCGCCCATCTCGGCTTTCACCTCGGCTTCAATCTCTGCCAAACTGCCTTCTGAATTTCGGTTTCGCCGTGTCACCTCATTTTGATAGTTCTGATAAACCAATTCCAAAATTCGCGGGAAAAACGCCATATTGGTTGGACGGGTGAGGCGAATGTCTTCGAACAATGTGGACATATCCGGCATAAGCGTGAAGTTGACCAGACCGCCCCGGCTCAGTGTATTGATCACTGAGGAGCGCCCGATCACATGATTGAACGGCGCGAGGGCTATCGTGATCGCCGGCACGTGGCTGCGCGCGCCGCGCCAGACCATTTTGATCGCGCGTTCCGGCATCACCGCGCCCTTGGGAACGCCCGTCGAGCCGGAGGAATGGACGATGGAGACGCGCCGCTCTTCGCCGCGTGGATTAGGATCATGCGCCGCAAATTCGAATTCGGCGCCGTAAGCGATGAGATCATCAATCGAGATTATTTTTGTCGGCACGCCTGCGGTTTCGATGGCCTTTGCTGCTTTTTCGAAACCACGCTTTTCTTGCGTCACTGCAGGATCATAATCCATGACTATCAGGCTCGGGATGTTCCGGTTCTCAATGATCAGCGGGATAAGCGAGGGGAGGTCGCGTATAGAAACGGCGATGGCTGTTGGTTCGATATTTTTAAATATTTCCGCCAGATGCGTTTCGCCCAACTCGGCCTGTAACGGAACGCCTGTCGTTTGCGCATAGATACAGGCGAGATCGAGACTGACATAATCAATCCCTGAAAACCCAACCATGCAGACAAATTCATCAACACCAACTTTATGGTCAGGATGCTGCCGCCACGCATTGGCGATATTTTTTACGCGGGTTTGGAGATCGCGATAGGTTAGCTTTCGAAATTCATCTTTGTGGACGCGCGAGGTCACACCATTTCCTGAAAATAATTCATAGGCGCGTTCACCCAACGCCTCCCGGTCGCGATATGCACTCAGCGTAAACTCGACCATATCAAATAGGGTCGCGTCAGGATCGCTAAATGCGGTTTTGACCGCCTCCAGCGGCATATGCGCCGCAATCTGCGGGTCGACTTTCGCCAAATCGTAAAGGCGCAATATGCTGCGTTTGACCGCGCTGGCCTCAGGATAGGCTTTTCGCTCAAACTCCGCCGTCACCGACGATCAGTCTTTCAGGCTCTGCATATCAATGACAAAACGATATCGCACATCGGACGCCATCACCCGTTCCCAGGCGTGATTGATTTCATCCATATCAATCATTTCAATGTCGGAGACGATGCCGTGCTTTGATGCAAATTCGAGCATCTCCTGTGTTTCCGCAATCCCGCCAATGAGGGACCCAGCGAGGCTCTTTCGCCCGCCAATCAGGGACCGGGAATGCAACCCTTCAAAAGGCTCAATCGCGCCGACAATGACCATCTTTCCGTTGCGGGCCAGCAGGCTCAGATAGAGGTCCAAATTATGCGGGACCGGAACCGTATTGAGCAGAAAATCAAACCGCCCGCGCGCGGCTTTAAAGGCCTCGCGGTCTGTTGTAATAAGCGTGTCTGCACCCAGTTCACGGGCATCCGCTTCTTTACCGGGAGACCGGCTGAGCACTGTGACCTCTGCGCCCATCGCGACAGCGAATTTAACGCCCAAATGTCCCAACCCGCCAAGGCCAACCACCCCAATCTTATCCCCTTTTTTAACGCCGTAATGTTTCAGCGGCGAATAGGTTGTAATGCCCGCACAGAGGAGCGGCGGGACGGCTTTCACATCCAAGTTCTTCGGAATGTGCAACACAAACTCTTCGCGCACCGTAATGGATTGGGAATAGCCGCCATGCGTATGTCCGCCGGAGATTTTATCTTTGCTGCCATAGGTCCAAGTCGCGTTTTTGTGGCAATGTTGTTCGTCCCCGGCTTGGCAAGCTTCGCAGGTCTGGCAGCTATCGACCAAGCAGCCAACGCCGACTAAATCACCGGGTTTAAATTTTGAAACGCTCTCGCCGACTTCAACAACTTTACCGACGATTTCATGCCCCGGGACGAGGGGATATACGGCGTTGCCCCAATCATTATGAGCTGTGTGAATATCGCTATGGCAGACGCCACAATAGGTGATGTCGATTTTCACATCATTCTCGCGAGTATCGCGGCGCTTGATCTCCATGGATTTCAGCGGGGCATCGGAGGCTGTGGTGCCAAAGGCTTTGACGGTCATGATTTTCCCTAACTTGTAAGTTTTTCTTATTGTTCCGCTTTGGCAGTTTTGTTTCAACTACGAACTCAATTTAATCAGGAACCCATCTATAGAGGCTCATACCTCGCGCGCGCTCGTCAAACATCAGCGAGCGGGAGAGCGGCGGATGCGCGCGTTGGCGGCAATGCTGCCGCTCGCACAGGTAACAATTGATACCGATTTGCGCGGGCTGCGGATCGTCCAAATTAAACTCCCGTGCATAACACAGGCGGGGCGCATAAGCGACGTCACATCCCAAAGCGATGGCGAGGCGCTGGGCCCGCGCACCGTGATAATTCCCGGCGCGGCTGACGGCTTTGGCAATCGAAAAGTAAGTCGCCTTATCCGGCAGCTGCACCATTTGCGTATGCAGCCGTCCGGGATCGGAGAATGTCTCATGTATATTCCAAATCGGACAGGCCCCGCCTTGATTCGCGAAAGCAAACTTCCCGGCAGAAAACCGCTTCGACACATTCCCGGCGATATCAATGCGGAGAAAGAAAAACGGGATGCCGCGTGCATCCGGATCATTTAATGTGGTTAGGCGATGAGCCGTTTGCTCAAAACTCGTCCCGAAACGATGCGCCAGTAATTCCACATCATATCGAGTTTTCTCGGCTTCCCGCAGAAATCGGGTGTATGGCATCAGCAGCGCCGCCGCGAAATAATTGGCGAGCGAGGTCCGCGCCAACCCCCGCGCTTCGCGGTCGTCAATCTTGGCCCGGTCAAGATGGGCGTCAATGAGGCCGCGGTGTTCCAGCATCCCGATTTGAAAGGCGAGCTGAAACCGCCGCCCGCTCTGACTCAGGAGCTCAGAGAGATTTATCCGCTGATTATGGCGATCAAACCACCGCAGCATATTGGGCATGACATCGGTGGGGACAATCCGCACGGCAATGTCATGTTGCGTTTTCAACCGCTCTGTCAACGCCGTTCGCGGTTGCGTTTTGCTAAGACCTAATTCCTCAGACAGATCTGCGGCGGCAGCGTCAATTTCCGGGAAAAAATTCATATGGGATTGAATGAAATCCCGGATCGTATCTATGGGCCGGATAGCGGGGTTTTCGGGAGAGGTTGGTGCGTCGGGCGCTGTCTTCAACACGCTTTGAAAGGCGCGCGCCATGTTCGGGCTGATGCCCACAACGTCTTCGACCTCGTTTTTGGACACAGGCATATCGTTGAACCGCTCGGACCTCAGCGCTTCATAGGTACTGGCCACGAGTTGCGCATCTCCGGCGTCCGAAAACTCGCTGATATCGAAGTCATAGACGCCCGCCATCCGCAGCAAAATCTTTGCGCTCATGGCGCGTTGGTTGCGTTCAATCAGATTGAGATAGGAGGGACTAATGCCGAGATCCTCCGCCATGCGAGCTTGGGTGAGTCCAAGGGAATTTCGGAAGCGGCGAAGTTTGGGGCCAATGAGGAGCTTATCTGACATATATGTTCTTTACACGATTTACAAAAGTGAAAGCGAGTCAATTTTTAGCATGACACACCGACCCTCATAGCGGCGGGATTGGCTGGACACAGAGACATCTTAGCCATCATGGGGGCAGGGAAAGGAGCATTCATCATGACTGCACAGATACCGCCTGAGACAAATATTCCCCGCCATAGAGTCCTTGCAAAGGTCTCCCATCCCAATGCCGGAGCCTATGCTAAGGTCCTAACGCCGGACGCGCTGCTCTTCCTGGCTGACCTCGAGCGCCGTTTTGGTCCGCAGCGTAAAATCCTGCTGTCCGACCGCGAGCTGCAACAAGCGCGTTTCGATGACGGCGAATTGCCTGTTCAACCCGTGGAGACTGCGCATGTCCGCAATTCAAATTGGGAAGTTGCGCCGTGCCCGGCTGCACTCTCTGATCGCCGCGTCGAAATCACGGGTCCCGTTGACCGCAAGATGATGATCAATGCGCTGAACTCCGGTGCGAAAATGTTCATGGCGGATTTCGAAGATGCGTCCTCACCGACCTTTGACAATATGATGTCGGGTCAGCAGAATATGTATGATTTTGCGCGGGGCACGCTCTCTCTCAAGACTGACAAAAAGAGCTACGCATTAAATGAAGTCATCGCCACGATGTTGGTTCGCCCGCGCGGATGGCATTTGGAAGAGCGCCACATCACGGTTGACGGAAGTCCAATGAGCGCCAGTTTGTGTGATTTCGGGCTGCATATTTTCCACAATGGAAAAGCCTTGGCTGAAAACGAAACCGGACCGTTTTTCTATCTCCCGAAAATAGAAAATTACCGGGAAGCCCGTCTTTGGAACGACGTATTCAACTACGCCCAAGCCGTGCTCGGCATCCCAAATGGGACTATCAAAGCGACAGTTTTGATTGAGACCTTACCCGCCGCTTTCCAGATGGAAGAAATTCTCTATGTGCTGAAAAATCACATCACGGGCCTGAATTGCGGACGTTGGGATTACATTTTCAGCTACATCAAAACACTGCGCGCCCACCCGGAATATCTGCTGCCCGAACGAGCACAGGTCGGCATGGACCGCGGATTTCTCTCCGCCTATGCCGAGCGTTTGGTGCAAGTCTGTCATCGCCGCCGCGCTCACGCGATGGGCGGGATGGCGGCGCAAATTCCTGTCAAAAATGACGCGGAAGCCAATGATGCGGCTTTCGAAAAAGTGCGTCAGGATAAATTACGCGAAGCCAGACTTGGTCATGACGGCACATGGGTCGCCCATCCGGCGCTCGTCCCTGTCGCCATGGATGTCTTCAATGCTGCCATGCCGTCGCGTCATCAAATTCACAAGAAACGTCAAACGCGAAATATATCCGATGCTGCTATGTTGGTCCCGCATACGGGCAGCGTGACGGAAGCCGGCGTGCGCACGAATATCAATGTGGGCATTCGCTACATCGCGGCCTGGCTTTGCGGTAGCGGCGCGGTTCCGATCCATAACCTCATGGAAGATGCAGCGACGGCGGAAATTTCCCGCACTCAAATCTGGCAGTGGCTGCGTCACGGCGCGAGCGTAGAGATGGAGGGCGGTTTCAAAGAGACCCTGACCGACCGCCTTTATGAGCGTCTTTTCAATGAGGAAATTGCCGCGCTGAAGACTGAACTAGGCGATGATTTCGAGACCGGCCGCTTCCCGGAAGCTGCCGATATTTTCACCCAAACCGCGACAGGGACAACCCTGACCGACTTCCTCACAATCCCTGCCTATGACATTTTGGAGCAAACCTCATGACTTACTCTCAAACCCTAGCAGAGCTGCAAACGCGCTACCCAAAAGGTGCCCCGGCGGGCATTGATTTGGCCGCGCTTGCCCAGCTCAAAACGCAAAACACCTTTGAAACCCATCTGGATATCGCCAAAGCCATGGCAACTGTCATGCGCAAAGATATGGCCGCTTATGACGCGGATACGTCGCAGTTCACGCAGTCTTTGGGCTGTTGGTCCGGCTTTCATGCGCAGCAAATGATGCGCGCAATTAAACGCCAAAAAGGCACGCTGGACCGCGCTTATGTCTATCTGTCCGGATGGATGGTCGCAGGCTTACGCAACCGTTTTGGACATTTGCCCGATCAGTCCATGCATGAAAAAACCTCCGTCGTGGATTTGATCCAAGAGATTTACACCTCTCTGCGCCAAGCCGACGAAGTTGATCTCAATGATCTGTTCAATGATTTGAAGACAACCGATAACCGCGACGCCGTCTTGGCGAAAATCGATGGGTTTGAGACTTATGTCCGTCCCATCATTGCCGATATTGATGCGGGCTTCGGGAATGTCCACGCGACTTACCTGCTCGCCAAGGAAATGATCAAAGCGGGCGCGTGTTGTATCCAAATTGAAAACCAAGTCTCCGACGCCAAACAATGTGGTCACCAAGACGGCAAGGTCACGGTTCCGCGTGAAGACTTTATTGAAAAGCTCCGCGCCGTGCGTATGGCCTTTGAAGAACTTGGCGTGCATGACGGCGTAATTGTTGCGCGCACGGACAGCCTCGGCGCAGGCCTCACGCAGAAGATCCCGGTCAGCCGCGAAGCAGGTGACCAGGCTGCGGAATATACGAAATGGCTCGAAACACAGCCTGTCTCCGACCTGAACCAACTCGAAGATGGCGACATGGCCATTCAATTAAATGGCCAGCTGGTGAAACCAACACGCTTGCCGAACGGACTCTATAAATTCCGAGCTGATACGGGTGAAGACCGCGTGATCGAAGATTGCATCGCGTCGCTGAATGCGGGCGGAGCCGATCTGCTTTGGATCGAAACGGCCACCCCCAATGTCGCGCAAATCGCGAGCATGGTGAACCGTATCAAAGAAAAAGCGCCCCATGCAAAGCTGACCTATAACAACTCGCCGTCCTTCAACTGGACGCTGAACCTACGCAAACAAGTCCGCGAGGATTGGATTGCGGAGGGTCGTATCAAAGCTGAGGATTACGATGAGGCCCGCCTCATGTCCGCCGCCTTTGACCACGATGCGTTGGGGATTGAGGCCGACCGCCGCTTGCAGGCCTTCCAAACGGATATCGCCCGCGAGGCCGGGGTCTTTCATAATCTCATAACCCTTCCGACATTTCACGGCACGGCCAAGGTCATGAACGATCTGTCGGAAGGCTATTTCGGCGAACAGAAAATGCTGGCCTATGTCAAAGAAATCCAGCGCGAAGAAATTCGCCGCAATGTGTCCGCTGTGCGTCATCAGCATGAAGTCGGCTCTGACCTCGGCGATACGTTTAAGGAAATGACGGGCGGCGACCGCGCGTTGAAAGCGGGCGGGGAGCATAACACAATGAATCAATTTGCTGACGTGGCTTAAGGCGACGAGGCACCAATATGCCGACGTCGCTCAAAGTGGCGCGGAACCAATCTGTTGACGTGGCTTAATACAGACACGAGGCAAATGAAGATGCGGGACTAACCCGCACAAACTGCAAGACTCAAACCTATCTCGGCTTCCTCTAATTCCGGGATAGGTTTTTTTATGGCTAGGTCAGGCCTAGAATCATAGCTATGCAACAGCATGAGCGCAAAACCTGCATCACAGATAGATGTCCTGATTGTTGGGGCCGGGATTGGCGGATTGACGCTGGCGCAGGCTCTGTTGCAACGGGGAAAGATCGTGCGCATTTTGGAAAGCGCGCCCGTGTTAAAACCTGTCGGGGCAGGCATCCAGATTCCCCCGAACGCGATGAACGTTTTGCGCGCACTTGGTTTGGACGCCGCTGTTACGGCCCGTGCCTTCCGGCCCATTGCGATTGAAGCGCGCATGGGGATGTCCGGACGGACCATTTTTAAAATCCCATTGGCGGAAACAGCAGAAACGCGATGGGGCGCCCCCTATCTTCACATCCACCGCGCGGAGTATATTTCGGCGCTTGCGGAAAATCTGCCCGATGGCGTGCTGCACTTAAATGCGCGGGTTACGAGATATGAGGTGGAAGATAATACCGTTTTGGTTGAACTCGCAGACGGCACGGAAATGCGAAGTCAATATCTTGTCGGCGCAGATGGGATTCGATCTACTATTCGTAAGCAGATGTTGGGCCTCGACGCACCGACATTCACAGGGAACATGGCGTGGCGCACGATTGTGCCGATTGATCGTTTGGGCGATCTCGCGCCTAATCCAACGGCTTGCGCGTGGTTTGGTCCGAGGCGTCATGCCGTGACCTACCGGTTGGGCGCGAAAGGGGAGCTGGTGAATTTTGTCGGCGTGGTCGAGCAAGACGCTTGGCAAGAAGAAGGTTGGTCTATTCCGGGCGATAAAGCGGACGCTCTAAAAGATTTTGCGGGCTGGCATCCCGTTATCACGAACCTCATTAAAAATGCGGATGAGATTTATCGCTGGGCACTCTTTGACAGGCCGCCGCTTGATCGTTGGGTTGATGGACGTGTTGCTCTCATGGGTGATGCCGCTCATCCCATGCTGCCATTTTTAGCCCAAGGCGCAGCTATGGCGGTGGAAGATGCGTGGGTGTTGGCTGAATCGATTTCCAATGGTCAGGACCTCATTAGATATCAAGATCAACGCTTACCCCGAACATCGAAAGTCCAAGCGGCATCCCGCGCGAATATGGGGCTATTCCATAAATCTTCGCGCCCATCGCAGCTCGCGACTTATGGCCCGATGTGGCTTGCTGGAAAGCTGATCCCAACCCTCGTTCACCGCCGCATGGATTGGCTTTACGGGCATGATGTGACCGAGGATTAGCAAAGTACGCTTTCTCATCCTTTGCCCTCGCTTCGTTTGCGCATCTTCCCTCTAGCGTTTTAAAAAACGCACGAGGGGAGAAAGAGCGTCGCCAATCAACTCCGACCACGTTTCGGTGTCTCTGCGTCGAAAGAAACTCTTCCTAGTTTCAATCGCTTACAAATTATTTCAAAAACAAAATCCTCACTTTGGGTTTTATACCGCATATTTAAGCTGTTCTTTCAGGCATTGGACAGGTGAGCGCTTACTTGCTAGTCTGGGAGACGGCAGGGTTGAGCGGCTTGGTGTGAGAACTGGGCGTGTGCCGGACCTTTTGCGCTGAGAGACGACCGCTTTGTCTTAAACCGGGGCTGTCAGGACGGCTGGAAACAGTTGGGTTAGTGTAAGATGGTAGGAAACATCTTACGTTGGCACGTTAGATCATCTTCACGGGATGATGAGGCGTCAGGGCATGCATGACCGGAAGGCAAAACTGCGGGACCCCCGCCCGGTGCATCTACAACTGCTGCCGCATGGCCGAGCAATTCGCGCAAGCGGAATGCGGGGGTGGAGTGGGCTTATGGCCCAATCCACTTTGGTAACTGCGTAAAACAAAACTAATATTCGGTATCCATCGCGGATATCACCATGCGGACAGTCCTTATTAAAGGAATCCTGCCCTTGCCGAACGCTTTGATCGTCGGTCGTACACATTCCTCTGCTTGTTTGAAATCGTCTCAGATCACTAACATCTGGCCTAAACGGCATAGCCGTTTAGGCGCTTCGCTGCATTTGACGCCCCGCGTCAAATACGGGCGCTACGCGTCCGTCGTGGGGGCCGGCCTTGCGGGCAGTCCTTTCTTCGGGCGCTATGCGCCCTTTTGGCAGGTTGCCGCCCGCCAACCCAACTTGCGTTGGGAGATAAACAGGTAATTACGGCCACCGGATGGGCCGCGAATATATTCGCTCGCCTAGGACTTAGCCTTCAACAATCCAATCTCAAGCAGACGTTCTTCCAGATAATCGCCAGCCGTAATCGGCGCTTCGACTTTTCCGGTTTTCGCCACGTAATCGGGAAGAGGATCAATGAGAAAATCTTGATTGGGATGCAGGAAAAAGGGGAAAGAATAACGCGGGAATTTCGCGCGCTCCGCAGATGGGTTGAGTACGCGGTGCGTCGTCGACGGAATGTGCCAAGCCGTCAGCCGTTGCAGCATATCGCCGGCATTGACGACGACCGCACCTTCGGGCGCGTTAATATCAATCCATTCGCCATTGCGGTGCTGGGCCTGCAATCCGGCTTCTTCCGCGCCGAGCAGAAGCGTAATTAAATTAATGTCTTCATGCGCGGCAGCGCGGACAGAGCCTTCGGGCGGCGCATTAACTTGCGGTGGATAATGGAGCAGGCGCAGGATGGAATTGCCATTATTGACCTTATCGTCAAAATAACTCTCTTCGAGACCAAGATGAAGTGCGACCGCTCGCAGCAAATCCGCGCCAAACCGATCCAGCGCTTCATAAAGATCGCGCGTCGCAACGTTAAATTCAGGCAGTTCCTCGACCAGCGGTGTGTCGTGCATATTTGCGCGGTAAGGACTGTCTGCCGGAAGATTGCGTCCTGTATGCCAAAATTCCTTAAAATCTGAAATTGTGCGCCCCTTCGCATGCTCCGATCCGATGGGAGAATAGCCCCGCTGAAACCCATTCTCCGGATCCGCATAGTGATCCTTCTGGTCGCGCGTCAAAGCGAAGAAGGCGTTGGTCTGCTCTGCTGCGGATTTAATTGTGGCTTTTGGGATTGTGTGGTCAGACACCACAGCAAATCCCGTCTCGGCAAAGCTCTCGCCAAAGGCTTTCGCAAAGGCGGCTTTGTCGGTCGACCAAAGATTATAACTGACGGGCTCTATATTCATCATGCTCATGCGCCGTATATCCAACGAACCTCCCGCGTTTGGCAATGGGCGGAGACAGAAAGCTCTGGAAAAAATCAGCTAAGTCGGGACACGCAAATCAACTGTGACGTTCGAATCTACGCCAATATCCTCGGTAACTCGGACGGATTTCTTGATGGGGAGGATATAGGCACGGTGTTCTTTCGACGGAAAGATAGAGGTCTTCCAGCGGGTCTCGCCAATTCTGGCTTCCACTTTCACGGATCGAAACCCGCGCGTGAGATGTTTGGTGAAGGCCTTAATATCTTCGGACATCTCAACGGGCAGGGCGACAAAATGCCAAGCGGCTTTTTCCGCCTGCCAGAGCCAAACCTCGGATGAAAACGTGAATTCGAGATCAATCATGGTGCATATATAAAGAATAATCCGCGTTTCGTCACCTGCCGCTATAGTGATGAAATCAGGCTTGCAGGGAGAGGGTATCCCCCTCACATAGATTTTATGACGTCGACCAAGTTTAAAAATATCAAACCGCTTCCCCCGCGCTTGCCGGCAACGCAATTTTGGGGCCTTTGCTTTATTGTCTGGATGGTGCTGCAAGTTCCGATGGCGCGGATACCGATTTTGTTTTTGTCAACATGGGCGCATGAGCTTGGCCACGGATTAGGCGCGGTTTTTACGGGCGGCCGGTTTATTGAACTTACGGTCTTTCCCAATTTTTCAGGCCTCGCCCAGACCGCCACAGTCAATGATTTCCAGCGCGTCATGGTCATATTGCTGGGCCTTTTGGGGCCGAGTATTTTAGGTGTTCTCATGATTGTTCTGACGCGGGCCTTGAACTGGTATCGTATTGCTATTGTTGTTCTGGCGGTCTTATTGGCGATGTCACAAATATGGGCCGCCGATAGCTTCACGCGAATTGCGCTGGGCGGCGGAACCGTGATTTTGGCCTTGATCGCGTGGAAGGTCCCAAGCCACGCTGTGCTCTATATTTCGCACATCATCGCGATTGCTTTGTGCCTGAATGCACTGACGGGGTTCGGTTATTTCTTCATTGGCAATGCCGAAGTCGCAGGATCGCTTTACCGTTCCGATACAGGCGTCATGGCTGACTTATTATTTGGCCCGCATTGGCTTTGGGGCGGATTGATTGCTGCGCTTTCCGTCGTCATCTTGTTTGCGGGTGTCATTTTCTCGGATAAATGGGCCCGCCGAAAAGACGGGCGCCCTTCATATAAAGGATTTGGCTGAGACCCTATTTGGCTTTCGGGGAACCGAAAAGCTTGCGCCAGAACCCGCGTGCTTTTTCGCTGCCCTCACCGACGCTTTCGCCAACTTCACGAGCTGCGTCTCCGATGGAATCGCCGACCTTATCCAAGGTTGGGTCAATACGTTTAGCCTTCCACGCTCGGATTTTTCTCCAGAGCCAGAACCAAAGCAGAAGCAGCAGTGCGATGAAGACGATGTTAAACCAGGGGATCAACCGCACATCGGGCCCATCTACGCGCTTCATGGATGTCGCGTTGGGGAAAATTGAAAACATCTTAATACGCCAACCATAATGCCGTATCGCAACCCATTGGTCGCGTTCCTGTGCAAGGTCGATGGCGCGAGTCGCAACATCTGAACTGTCAAATTTAAAATAGAATGGAAAACCAAATCCTGTGTCTTCATTGCGATAAACAATGGTATTTCCGTTCGGGCGCACCGCGTAAATCTGTCGTACGTCGCGCGTTCCGCCTTCATTTGTGCCAATGTCGGCTTTATCCCAAAAAGGCTTGTCACTTTCGATATCGAAACGCTTTACCTCTGTTCCAACAACCCGAACAATGTCTCGACCCGGCAAGAAATAATTTAGGAAAACGGCTGCAACTATAAACAGAATGAGCGCCGATATATGCTTTAAAACCTTCATGATCTTTCCCTTAAGTATATTGCGCCAGATAAATTAGAAATCCCATGACGAGGCCGGGGATAACATAAACCCCCAATATCAGCTTGGGTTTATAGGATCGCCCGTAACGTTTCATACCGCGCGCAATGAAGACGTCTTTCTCTTCTGTCACCTGCCGTAATTCGCTTTGCGATTTATATTCGGCTTCTAATTGCGAGCGTTGTTTGACGCGGGCGGTAAAGCTTAGAAGGGCGTAGGCGACGCTGAGCAGAAGGAAGATGATGACGATATTTCGGATTAGGACGAACATGGTTATCTCCGTTTGCGGCCTTTCTTGCCGCGCGATCTAGGGGAAGGTCCCCAAGGACTAATATATGGTTTAGGGTTCTGGCGCACCCGTCCCGTCTCAACATCAATTTCCAGAAGTTCGTTATCGACAAGACGGTTCATGGTTGGCCCGCGCAGAGGCGGGATGGGCGTTGGAGCGGAAGGTTCTTCCATCATGCTAGGCTCTTCGCCGAAAAGGGTTTCGCGCGCGCCTTCTTTATCCATGGCATATTCTTGGTTCAGGAAACGGACAACAAAATCCTTCTTGGACTCTGACCAGCTTTGATAGGCTTCATAGAAAAGGGATTTATGACAGATAAAGAGCTGCCGGAAATCGAGGCGCGATAAATCGGAGAGAAACATATTTACGAGGTCGCGGTCTTTATTCTGCGATCCGCGCAGGGCGTAGAAAAACGCCGGATGCGGCGGGCCGAGTCGCGGCACGCGGCCGCCCAAAGACGCCCAGCGCCAAACTTCCATCAGGCCGGAAAATTCGAGCGGTAGTTCATTCGCGTAGCGGCGCTCTAATGTGCGCATGTTCTGGCGTGTCATGCCGGATAAATCATGGTCGTGATTGGCCGCTGTGGAGACGACGATGAAATCCATTTTCTGGCGGATGATGAGCGCGCTGTCTTGGCTCGGGCGCTGCACAATGAGTTGCGAGAGGTTCTCGTCGCGCAGCCAATTGGCAATCCCTTCGCGGTCTTCAAATGTCAGGATTTGTTCAATATCCGTATCATTAAGGCCCTCCACAGGCTCGCGCGCAATGATGGTCGGGACATTCGCATCCCGGAACACATAGACCCCGCCGAAATGCGAGGTGAAATAATTACCTTGCGTATAGACCTGACTGTCCAACTTCACCGGATTGCGTTGAATATTGCCTGTGCGTTTGGCGAGCTCAATCATCTCCGCGATAAGGACGTCATCCCACCACGCATCCTCTTCGCTCATAAAGCGGTCGATTTGTCCGGAGAGTTCTTCGGCTTCGGCGACATGGGCTTGGGTGGTGTCGGCAGTAATTTCGATCTGGTTGATGTCCAGCAGGTCAGCGGGTTCGTCCAATTTGAATACGGAATTCATCAACTCACCTGCGACGGCTTCGCGCGCGGTTAGGGCGAAAAGTTGGTCTTCATTCTCGACGATATATTGGCGCAAGATTGAGCGCGAAGTTGAGAATTGCGAATTGAGCAGCGGCGCGGTTTTCTGATCCGTCGAGAGCAGAATAAACATCTGATTTGCGCCATGCGGGTTCAAATAAAGCTCGTCATCCAGCTCATGCGCCACTTCCGGCGACGCGCCAACAATGTCGATATGAAACTCGGTTAGCGCCGTGCGCTTACCCGTCAAATGCTCCAGCGCGCGGTTATACCGCTCCACAAGCGCGGGCGAGGACACCTCATAAAGGTTCCCAAACATCAGCCCGGCTTTAACGAGACGCATCATGAGCAGGGCTCCAACTCGTATCGTCTCTCAAAGTCTCGCCCATCCGAGTAGTCAGACAAGCCATAATATGAAATCGTTCCTACCTCTGAATTCAAGAAACTTTTCAAGTCCCTGAAGTAATTTTCGATTTCTTCCTTGGGAGTCTTCCCGGTGATTGTCACGATGAGTTTCTTATCGGTCGTTATATCCATACCAACCATGAGGACTTCTGAGTTTGACACTTTCGCGTTCCAATAAAAAGTTTGGGCCAAGTGCTTTCTGTCTAAGAAATGACTGACCATCTCTTTTTCGGATGAGAAACCCCTACCATCCGGACTGTTCGCGTAATCTAGGTTCAACGACTTTCTGTCGGGAAGAAATTTGTCCAAGGTTTTATAGATCACCGACAAAGAACATGTCGGCGCTAACACGTGATAAACAATATCTGTGTTGAATTCACTCACCCGTTTTTACTCGCCAAATAGCGTTTCTTCGCTTCCTCATTCCGGCCAAAATCGCGCACCATATTTTCAATCGCAATCTCATCGGACTTATCAGCATAACGGAATTCGGAATCGGCGTAGCGGTTGATCTCTTGCAGGACCATATCGACGGTGATGGGGACTGACAGATCGGAAATCATATCTTTCTTGGTGTCGTAATCTTTGAGCAAGAACAGGTCGGGCTTTTCCATCCACTCATCGGGGAGTTCAAAATCCATGGCGCGGACTTTGATGGCGTCCGTGATGTTTTTAATCGCGCGGCCGGTGAACCGCTCATCGACATTTTGGATATTATCCAAATAGGTCCCGATTTTGGCGAGCGTATCCAGCTTGCCAAGTTCTTTCGTCGTCTGTTCATAAACCTTTATCAGGCCGTCTTCTTGCGGCTTGCTATGGGCTTCGAAGCTGCGGGCGACCGCTTTTTTGAGTTGTTGTGTCTCAAACAGCTTATGATCGCCGACAGGGATTTTGTGATTCTTGCCCATCAAAATGTGAAGAATATCAATATAGTCTTCGCGCGATTGCGGCCCGTCCACAAGGAATCTGGCGCCCGCGCGTTGACGCAAAGCATCATCTACATTTTCGGGATAGTTAGAGAACATACCGAAGGTGCAATTCCCGCGCACAACAGTGTTCGCGCCTGCGAAACTTTCCATCAGCACGGCGGTAATTTCGAGCTGTCCCGCGGAAGATTGACGGTCCCCGCGTTTACCCGCGAGTTGGTCGATGTCATCAATGGTGCCAAAGCCAATCACATTGGGGTCGATCACATTATTGAAAAAGGCCTTCGCGTTTTGCGCTGATTTACCCTGATAGCTATCAATGCTTTCCGTGGAGAGATTTTGATAGCGAAAGGGGTAGCCCGCATTTTGGCAATAATCATGAATGAGACCCGCCATCATTTGGATCAGGATCGTCTTGCCTGTGCCGGGCTTACCGTCACCCATGAAAGTGAAGATGAAACCGCCCAAATCCACGAAGGGGTTCAGCTTGCGATCAAAGTCATAGGCCATGATCATTTTCGCAAGTTTCATCGCCTGATATTTGGCAATATGGTTACCGACAATTTCATTCGGTTTTTTGAAAGTCATTGTCAGCTTGGAGGATTTTGCGCGGCTGGCGGCTTCGAACCCGCGGATTTCAAAATCATCCTCTTCCACGCGGTAGGCGACAGATGTGAAAGCCTCGAGACGTGGGAGGTTCGCAGCGCGCAGGTTCGCCTTTTCCATCAACTGTTCAAGGAAGGCTGTCACGGTCGGGATCAATTTATCATCACTATCGGCAAACACAGCGAGATCTTGGTCGAGTTCCCACAGCGCGCCGGTGAGGGCGAGTTGCGGATTATCGGTCAGGACCTCTTCGACGTCCCCAACGTCAACGGACAGCTCGGACGTGTCGTGCAGAGTGGACAGCAGATAGCTCGCCATATTCGCGAAGACATGCAGCGCAATGATGGAACTGGCCGCGAGGCCCTCGTTAAATTCTGTCTGTTTGGACCCCGGCAATTTACCTTCCAAATTCGCTTTTAAAAGCGCGGATAATCCCGTGGCATCTGAATATTGATCAACAACGGTCAAGGCCGTCGCGAGCGCGCGCCGCAGGCCGTGCAAGACCCCCGCCTGAACAGGGCTCATCAAGACATCGTCTTTGTCTGTTGCTTCGACACGGGCAATAATATTCACGCCTTCCGCGCGTGCGGTGGAGGCCGTAATGAGACCGGGTGTGGTGGAGCGGAAACGGCGGCGCGTTCCGCCGACGCCCGGTGATTTTGCCGCCACCGCTTCAATATCCTTAGGCTTGGCGAGACGCGGCGTATGGTCAAACCCGTCCAGCATGGATTGTGCGGCCGGAACTTTTTCGCGGATTGCAGATTCTTTGATTTCCATCAGGTCAGAAGCGTTCGACATTTCATTCCCTCTATGAGTAACTTAAAATTTTAGCGTTTTGCCCAACGACATATTTGCGGACGCCCGCAAAATCGTCAGTATGTTTTTCTTCCATCACTTGATAGGCTCGGTGCGGCAGGATCAGCGCGCGGGTAACATCCGTCAGGCCGTCCATTTTACCGGATAGATTAAAGGCATCGAGCTTGTAAACTTCGCGCGGGGCTTGTTTGAAAACTCCGACTTTTTTCCACTCCTGACCGTCAGAGATCAGGGTTTCCACTGTCCAAGCCAAGGCCCAATCCAAACCCTCTTCGCCAATTGCGTTGGCCAAGACTTCGCGGATGGGACCATGTTGTTCCGTAAAGGCATGGCTGTGCATTGGACCCAAATGGAAACGCCGCAGGCTTTTAGGGTGCAGCCCATCAAAATCCTCATCGAAACCTTTGGCAATCGTCAGCAGCTTCAGCTCCGACAAAGCCTGCGCCATCAACGCGTCTTGCACGCGCGGCCAACGGCGCTCATCATTGGGCAGTGCGCGATTGGCTGTGTCATCGACAACCATCAGATAGACAACCGGAATGTTCGTCTTCGAATCATAAGCTGCCCAATGAATGATATAGCGGCGTTTCTTACGCTGCAGATCTTTCCCGACCCACATGATTTGCGGATGGTTCTGCGACAGAAATAAATTCTCATTCACCAAGGTCTCGTAATAAATCCGTTGCGCCAGCGCATATTGTAGCGTTGTCGGGGCAGTGCGCTCCGTCAGGATATGATTGATCATATCTTTTTTCAGGCGGTCCTGCTCAGGAAGAGACTTCAGGTGTTTTTTGGCTTGAGTCGAATCCGCGGCGAGCTGGATAATTTCAGAGAAGACCGGAAAACCGGATTCTGTTTTATCAATGCTCATCTTGCCTGAATCCGGCGAGCGGTTCGTCATTAAATATTTATAAGACAGCGCTGTGAAACTATTATTTAAATCCCCCAGATACTGTCTCAAGATTTTCTCTTCCGCCTCGCTGATGAGGCCTTCACCTGACGATAGCGTAGCGACGGATTGAAGATGCGTAATGATACGCTCAATCTTGGCAAAATATCTACGGGTCGCCCGCGCGCTATCCAGTACGCGGTGCGTATAGGAGAGGTCCACCTTAGGCCGGGCCTCCGGTCGTCCCTAGCGAGTCTTCGCCATAAGCATTGGCATCGTGCTTTTCGACGATTTTCTCAAAGCGTCGGGCAAATCGCTCATCGGCTTTGACCTTCTCTTCCAGAACTTTACGGGCAAAGACAATGTGGTCCTCATGCGCTTCCATCATTTCAGCCATCTTGGAGTTCGTCGCCGCGCCAATCGCTGCCATCGCAACTTGGGCTTCTTTATCCGTGGCCACACCGATCTCGTTAATCTTATGCGCGACATCCTGCTGTTGCGCCGTTTTCAAGGATTTCGAAAGCGCATCATAAAGGACGACCCGTTGCTTGGTGTCGGTTGACAGCTTGTTCAGCAGCACCATTTGCGTGGCAATTTGATTCTGGAGCGAGTCCATCCAAGTCTTACCTTTTTCAATATAGCGTTCAAGCGTTTGGCTCTCAGAGATTTTGACCTGCTCCAATTGCGCCAGCTCATTATGGCGCGAGTTCAGCTTCGCCATTTCAGCTTCCAGCTGCGCGCGTTCTTTTGGTTTTGTCACGACGGCGAGCTTGCCTTCTAACTCGATGATCTGCGGATCGAGTGCTTGGATTTCACCTTTGATCTCTTCGAGCACGGTCACAGCCGCTTCGCGGTCGACAAGGGTCTTTTGCAGATTACCTTCAACCTTATTCTTGTGATGACCCAGCTCATTTAGCTGCTCTTGCAACATGGCCTGAATGGTGTTGGATTTTGCGATAAGGTCTTGCAGCTTGTCCTCAATGGATGCGGCGCGGACGCGCTCTGCACGCAGGCTTTCCGCCCGCTGTTTTGAGAATATTCCGACGAATTTCTCCCAGCCCGTTTTGGACCGCAAACCGTCAAAATCTTTGGAGAACCCAGCCGTGACATCATCGAGCCCCATAATCAGCTCAGCGATATTGGCGTTCATAAGATCGGAGTGGGCGTGAACATCGTCCAAAGACGCATTTTCAATATCGAGCGAGATATCTGTACCTTGGCTCATTTTTGAACGCGCCGTATCAATCCGCGCGGAAAGTTCGGCGATTTTGCTCTGCGCCTCTGCTACTTCGGCTTTGGATTTTTCTATTTGTGTTTCGAATGTCGACATTCTGAAGTTCCTCCCTCTTCGTCTCTTCTATTCCAATAGACGTAGTGAGGAAATTATCGCTTTTCAATAAGTCACTCGCCAAAATCGTCCGAAATCGACGTGATAACCTCTGGTTTAGGCTCTACCTATGCTGACATAGTCGAATCCATGCTTGCGAACATCCTCCGGTTTGTAGACATTTCGCAAATCTGCAAATTTTCGCGCCTTCATGATCTCGCCCAGATGGTTGAAATCCAGATTTCGGAACTGGGTCCATTCCGTGGCGAGAACCACAACATCGGCGCCGCGCGCGCAATCATACGCATCCGTGCAATAGGTCACGTTTGATAAATGGTCCTTGGACTCCTCCATGGCTTCGGGATCAAAGGCGCGGATTTTCGCGCCGGCCTTTTGCAGGGCTTCGATAATCGGAAAAGCAGGGGTTTCACGCACATCATCCGTGTCCGGCTTGAACGCCAATCCCAGCACGCCAATGGTTAGCCCTTTTACTGAGCCGCCGCATAAGGTGATAACTTTATCCGCCATGGATTGTTTGCGCGCATCATTTACATTGATAACCTGTTCAACAATGCGTGCGGGGACCCCGGCTTTTCTGGCAATATCTAACAGTGCCTTTGTATCTTTTGGAAAGCAGGAGCCGCCATAGCCCGGACCCGGCGCCAAATATTTCGACCCGATCCGTTCATCCAGCCCCATGCCAAATGCGACATCCGTCACATTTGCGCCAACGGCCTCGCACAGATCCGCAATTTCATTGATGAAGCTGATCTTCGTCGCCAGATACGCATTAGCCGCATATTTCAAGAGTTCAGACGTGCGGCGATCAGTGAAAACGGTTGGCGGTCCGAGTGTTGAAAACGGACGGTAGAGACGGGCCATGACGTCGCGCGCACGCTCATCCACCGTGCCGATAATCACGCGGTCCGGGTCTGTGAAATCAGCGATGGCCGCGCCTTCACGTAAAAACTCGGGATTTGACACTACTGCAAAATCCGCGTCGGGTGCGGTCTTGCGCATCAAGGCTTCGACCTTATCGCCTGTTCCGACAGGTACGGTGGATTTAATCGCGATGACTGTGAACCCGTCCAATAGGCCCGCTAGTTCCTCGGCGGCGGCCATGACATATTGCAAATCAGCAGAGCCGTCTTCGGCGGGCGGCGTGCCCACGCCGATAAAAACGACATCGGCTTTGGGGGCGGCTTCGGAGAGGTCCGTCGTGAAGTGCAAGCGCTTGGCTTTCACATTGCGTTTGACGAGTGCTTCCAAGCCGTCCTCGAAAATCGGCATTTTACCTGATTGGAGCTGAGCAATCTTGCCCGCATCTTTGTCGACGCAGGTCACGTCATAGCCAAAATCGGAGAAGCACACGCCTGTCACGAGGCCGACATAGCCTGCGCCTATCGTTGCAATCTTTAAATCCCTTACGCTTTTCATAAGGGTTCCCTGCCTGTCACTCGGCCTGAATGCAATACAGGCTGAGGCCGAGAATTATGAAATTTCGGTGACGTTTCGTGACAGGTAAGTGTCAGAGAATGGTGGAGCCTAGGGGAGTCGAACCCCTGACCTCTTCGCTGCCAGCGAAGCGCTCTACCAGCTGAGCTAAGGCCCCGAATGAAATCCATTCGGCTCGAATATCCAGCGTGTGGATATCCAAAGTTTGGTCGCGCCGTTTAACGCCCGGCACGGGGCGTGGCAAGCGGGATTTGCGAGCCGAAACAATCCGGCTCGCGAGATGGCCTAAATCTCGATTTCTTCATCGTCATCATCATCCGCTGCGCCTGGCGGCAATGTGTCTTCTTCATCGTCAGCAACGAGCGCCGCGTCTTCATCTTCGTCTTCATCGGTTGAGAAGCCGTCAAATTCAGGTTTTTCTTCATCATCGCCTGCACCGCCGGAAATGATCGCGGCGTCGTCACCGTCAAGTTCCAGCTCTTTCGCGGCCTGCTCATCTTCGTCGATGTCTTCTTCATCAACTTCGACCGCGTCTTCTACATCATCTTCGTCGTCATCATCGGCTTTGGACGTTTGCGGCTTGAGCGGCGCTGTCGGTAGAACAGCATTCGGGTCCAGCTCTGACGGATCAAAGCTGTTCTGACACATCGGGCACACGGCCGGATTGCGCGTCAGATCGTAAAATTTGGCTTCACATTCGGGACAAACCCGTTTTGTGCCGATATCGACTTTTGCCATGTTGGACACCTTCTTCATGCCTTGTGTGATGTCTTGCGGAAACGCTTGCGGTGAGGTTACGAATTTGCGAGACCCGCGCCTCTTAGCGTTTGGCTTTTCTGAGTCAACAATCAATGGAGGCACTTGCCCCTCATGCGCAGTTCGTCAGGCAAATCTAAACCCCTTTCCGGGACCGTTCGCGCGCCCGGTGATAAGTCAATAAGTCATCGCTCCATGATATTTGGCGCTATGGCGGAGGGCACCACTCACGTCACAGGTTTGCTCGAAGGCGCGGATATTCTCTCGACAGCCTCTGTGATGCAGGCTCTGGGCGCGGTTGTGACCAGAACGGGCGAGGGCGCTTATACGGTTAAAGGCTGCGGTCCGGACGGATTGAAAACGCCGAAAGTCGATTTGGACTGCGGCAATGCGGGCACAGGCGTGCGCCTGATAATGGGGGCCTGCGCGGGGTATAAAATCCGCGCGACCTTCACAGGAGATGCGTCTTTGTCGTCCAGGCCGATGAACCGAATTTTGGATCCACTGCGAGATATGGGCGTCAGCGCGACCTCGCAGGCGGGCGGACGTTTGCCCGTCACGCTGGAGAGCGATGGCCGGCTTGAGCCCGCGACCTACACACCGCCGATTGCTTCGGCGCAGGTTAAGTCTGCGGTTCTGTTGGCAGCGTTGAACACCAAAGGCACCACGACAGTTACCGAACCCATACCGACCCGGGATCATACCGAGAATATGCTGCGGGCTTTTGGCGCGAAGGTAGAGCTGACCAAGCGCAACGGCGCTGACGTCATCAAGCTGGACGGGCCTGTTGCCTTGAAAGCGACGAAAATAAATGTCCCGGGAGATCCGTCTTCTGCGGCTTTTCCGATTGTGGCCGCGCTTATTACGCCGGGCTCTGATATTATCGTCGAAAACGTCATGATGAATGCGACGCGGACGGGCTTGTTTGATTGCCTGACCGAAATGGGCGGTCACGTCCAAGCCAATAATTTCCGCAAATCCGGTGGCGAAGTTATCGCTGATATTCACGTCAAATATTCCAAACTCCATGGCATCACCGTGCCGCCCGAACGCGCGGCGTCTATGATTGACGAATACCCTATTCTTGCGGTTGCGGCGTCTGCCGCGAATGGCACGACAATTATGGACGACATTGGCGAACTCCGCGTGAAAGAAAGTGACCGCATCACAGCCACTGCTGAGCTGCTGAGTGCGAACGGCGTTCAAGTCGAAGAACTGGAACACGGCTTGAAAGTCACGGGCGGGTCTGTGCCGGGCGGCGGATTGGTCAAAACTCATCATGATCACCGTATCGCCATGAGCGCGCTGGTGTTGGGCTGTGTTGCAAATAGCCCGGTTTCGATCGATGATGCCTCCATGATCGCGACGAGCTTCCCGACATTTTTTGATCTAATGAACGGCCTTGGTGCAGAGATATCCGGGGGCGAGATATCGTAAATGTAATTGCAATTGATGGCACGTTCGCGTCCGGCAAAGGCACGCTGGGCAAGGGCCTCGCGGCGCATTACGGCTTGCCATATTTGGACACGGGTAAGCTCTACCGCGCGGCCGCGAAACGCGTTTTGGACGCGGGCGGCGATGTTGAAAATTCTGATGACGGCACCCGCGCGGCGAAATCTATTGTCGCCGAAGACTTGTCTGATCCGATTTTGAAATCCGGCCCCATAGGCGCGGCAGCGTCCAAAGTTTCCGTCCATCCCGAAGTGCGCGCTGCGCTGTTTGACTTTCAGCGCAATTTCGCCGCCAAAGGCGGGGTGTTGGACGGGCGCGATATTGGTACAGTGATTTGTCCGGATGCAGATGTAAAACTTTATGTTACCGCGACGCAGATTGAGCGCGCAAAACGCCGTCATACAGAGCTGACGGGATATGGTGAAACCCTCAGCGTCAACGATGTTCTGGCGCAATTAATTGAACGCGACACCCGCGATAGCACCCGCGCGGCCGCGCCGTTAAAACCGGCGGCAGATGCGCATTTGTTAGATACCACAGGCTTAGGCATTGCCGAGGTTTTGCAGGCCGCCATTGAAATTTGCGACGCGGTCCTATCGCGTTAGTTTGGCTCGCTAATTTATCGGGGTGAGCTCTGAGGTAATCTCCGGAGAAACCCCAATATTTGCTGTTCTGATATAGCCCTTTTCGCGAACAATAATATCTATTTCCGATGTCGCGCCATCGCGAAAATAGGTGAGCTTTGCGACCGTATCAGGCCGAAGAAGGCCGACGGCGTAGCGTAAGTCGGAACTGTTCCCAATCTCGCGCTCGCCAAAGCGCGTCACAACATCATCGACCCTTAACCCCGCGTCGAAGCCTGCCCCATCCGCGGTGATTTCAACAATATGCGCGCCGTTCAAATGAGGCAGTTTCAAGCGCGCTTGCGTGTTCTGCGTCACCGGAGAAATTAAAACGCCTAGAGAGCCCCGCTTGACCTCGCCGTAGACTTGTAACTGTGCTGAGATTGCGCGGAATGTATGTGCGGGAATGGCGAAGCCGATCCCGCCGCCGCCATTCTGTTTGGAGATCAAGGCAGAATTAATACCGATCAATTCTCCGGCTGAATTGACAAGCGCACCGCCGGAATTTCCGGGATTAATGGCCGCATCCGTTTGGATAAGGTCCGAATATCCCAGAGGATCATCAGCCGTGCGCCCAATGGCCGAAACGATGCCTGTGCTGACGCTATGGGTCAGGCCAAACGGATTGCCGACCGCGATAACTAAATCGCCGACTTGCACATCATCCGACGCGGATATCGTCAGGGCTGTTAAATTTGTTCCGGGAATTTGTAACAGGGCGAGATCGGTCTCGGGATCCTGTCCGAGGATCGTTGCGCGATAACGCCGTTTGTCAGACAGGATAACATCAATAGTTTTCGCGTCTTCAATGACATGATTATTCGTCAGAATAAGACCTGCGGCGGCGTCAATAATCACGCCCGACCCTATACCGCCGACCGTGCTTCCATCTTCTACTTCAGTCTGGACCGTTGAAATGGACACAACGCCCGGCGTGACCTTTTTGATTGTTGGCGCCATTGTGAAGACATTGCGCGAGGCGTCATAACTCATCGCGGAATTGGATTGGGCCGCAGCAGACGTTGGCAGCGCGAAGCAGGTTGTCAGAGTTAGAAGCGGTATGAGGGCGGTCAGAATAGGGCGCAAGGCAGGCTCCGTTGAAGGAATATGGGGGTGTGCAGCAGGATAGCCAAAGCAATGTTATAACTAACGCAGAGTTGTAAGAATTGCGCAAGAGAATAGCACGGACATGGATACCTTTTAATCGGGAGAGGCGTTTTCGGCGGGTGATCGCCAAGCGGATAGGCTCACAGCCCATCATCCTAGTTTTGAGTGGGTCTGCCGAAAGAAGCTATTGGACAATTAGGACTGTCCGCGTGGAGGACTCCGCGATGGAGACCAGTAGTGTTAGTTGTTTTACGCAAAGCCCGCGCGGGTTAGGGTGTAAGTCCAACTCGCGCATTCCACGCGGCAGTGTTTTTCTAAGCTCCGGCCATACTTGACTGCCAACGTTCCAGTCGGTCTGGCACACGGAAACTCAGCCCCCTGAACAAAGTCGCTACGCCTCATTCAGTAGACACACCGTCTCCCAGACCAGTCAGAAAGCGCTAACCTGTCCTATGTCTGAAAGAACAGCTTAAATATGCAGCAGAATGGGGAAGGTGCGGATGGAGTTTTTGACCTATTTTATAAGCGGTTGAAAACTCAGATGATTTCATCGCAGATGGTAACTCCGAAACGAGGATTAATCCTCAAAGCAGACGTCCCGTCAGCGGCCTAAAACGTCTTCTGAAAGAGATTTCATTAGGAATCTGTCAAAGCTAACAACCCGGCCCATCTATAGCAGGCCCACATGACTTGCTAGAACTCGGTGGTTTTGCTGTATTAGTGTTGGTTCCCTCCCAATTAGGTTGGGTTGGGACCACTTGATCAGTAACATTCACTTGATTAAAAATTCTCATAGATTGTTCGCTATCAGCTTTCACAGCTAAAGCTTGCTGATAAACCTCATTATAGGACTGAGTGCCTACTGGGATGATGGCTAAACATTTATTCAATCCCTCTAGAGTGAGGTTGTTTCTTTTTATAGAATTTTGAGCTTGTTCCCGAATAGAATTGCCTATCGGAATTGCAGATATAGCAGGTATATAAGAATTCGTTATCTCAACGCACCGATTTTTGGCATTAGCTTCAGCGATTGCTTTGTTATTACTCGGTATAGTGGCTGGCGATGTAGTTGTCGGATATCTCGGAATGCTACTGCCACTACTTTTCGATAAAGTATCTGCTATCTGGCTTAACGTTTCCGGATCAACATCACCTGATACAACAGCCCCAATTCCAGCACCAACCAAGGCCCCAGTCAAAAGCCCTTCCAATACAGAACCATCAGACTCTTTAGTGCGACTTGTTTCTGTGGCTCCACCAGATCTAAGTATTTCAGCTATTGCATCTTTATCTTGTCCCACTGCTATCTCTAAAGGAGTTTCACCATTCATATCCCGAGCATCAATATTCGCACCATTTCTTACCAACACAGCAACGAGTGAAGGATTGTTCTTCATAACAGCTTGATGCAATCTTGTTCTTCCAAAAAGCCCTAATTGATTTGGGTTTTCCCCTGCTCTGAGTAACGCGCCTAGAGCATGATATTTGCCATTACTAAGCGCCGTGCTGTACGGGGTGCTGCCTTGGGCCGTTTTTGCTTTTATATCGGCACCTGATGCCACCAATAGCCTTATTACATCACCTTGGTCATTATATGCTGCCTGATGTAATGGAGTATTTCCATTTTTCCCTACATGGTTAGGGTTAGCTCCAGCCGTCAACAATAGCTGAATTATTTCAGTATTAGAGCTAGACGATGCCCACTGTAGAGGAGACATTCCATCATTGTCATTTAAATCTACCTCTCGTCCTTGATGTATGTGATGTGCCCCTAGCTTTATAGACACCTTGTTACTTCATTTTGTCGTCATCTCAAATTCGACGGGTGACAACATCCCGTTGTTAACATGCCTGCGTTTCGGATTGTAGAATAATTCGATGTAATCGA
>Ga0209185_1000348_pt1 | contig 58727 bp, 54 predicted proteins | sample SidtaG_2_FD_187425 | JGI IMG/M metagenome (GOLD analysis project Ga0209185, IMG submission 187425) | Marine algal microbial communities from Sidmouth, United Kingdom - Sidmouth_Asex2 metaG (SPAdes) (version 2) | ecosystem: Host-associated > Algae > Red algae > Unclassified | place: Sidmouth... | reverse complement strand
ATTTATATGATCATCAGGTAATAGGTTGGGCTTTATCGGCTACCATGCATACCAGTAAAACCATTATACCCGCTTGGAAAATGGCAGTCTCGAAAAGAAAAATAGAAAAGCCTTTATTATTTCATTCAGATAGAGGTATTCAATATGCTAACAAGGAGTTTAGAGAGATTCTTAAAAAAAACACATTGATTATTCAAAGTATGAGTAGAAAAGGAAATTGTTGGGATAATGCAGTCGCAGAAAGCTCTTTTAAGATCTTAAAGTCTGAATTAGTATATCATCGAAAGTTTAAAAATCAAGCGCAAGCTAAAATAGAAGTTTTTGAATTTATTGAAGTAGGGTACAACAGACAAAGAATACACGCTAGTTTAGAGCACAAAACACCTATACAAACGGAAAATGAATTTTACGAAAACCAAAATATGGCAGCTTAAATTTATGAGTCTTTGAAAAATTGTCCGAAAAAGGGTAGGAATACCAGGTTTCCTTCAAAATCATACGTTACGCAATATTATATGTATAATTCCAAACTTTCTTTTTTATTTCATCTTAAAAACCTGCGCCTATAAGGAAAATAAGATTAGTTCTTTTTCTACTTTTTTATTTGTACTGTTATTTTAAAGGCAATTTGCAAAAACCCTATATACTTTCCCTCCTTTAAAAATAGAGAATCAATAACTAAGAGTTATGCATTTTTAATCGCATAAATTTGTAATTACTTTTATACCAATTACGCGTTTTTTTTAAATAGTTAATTATCAATTAATTAAGATTATTTTGATGTTTTTTTTGTATATTTAATTATTCAAAACACAAAAAAAATTTATTATGAATACATCTATAAGCACCAACTTATGGTTTAGTACAACTATATCTATTATCATCTGTTTTGCAATATTTATTTACAAATACTATACTGGGAGAACTATTGTATTAACAAAGGTATTAGACTCTTTGAAAAAGAAGAAAAGAATTGTTAATTCTCACCAGTATGGATTGAAAAAACTAATTAAAAACCATGTGTTTTCTTCAAAAATTAAAAAAATAAATTTAAATAAAAGGTGTATCATAAACACCATAAACCCTCATTCTTACTGTGTTTCAAAAAATGATTCCCTATTTCATAAAGCGTTAATTAATAGTGACATTATTTTACCGGATGGTGTTGGAATTGTTTTAGCATCTAAAATTTTATTAGGAAAAAAGATTAAAAAAATAGCTGGGGCTGACATTCACATGCATTTATTAAAACACGCTAATGCTACAAAAAAGAAAGTATTTTATTTGGGTGCTTCTGAAAAAACACTGAACTTAATTACCAAAAGATTAAAAAAAGAGTTTCCACATATTGATGTAGGAAGTTACTCCCCTCCTTATAAATCTGAGTTTTCTACTAACGATTCGCAAACTATGATTGATAAAGTTAACACTTTTGATCCTCAAATACTTTTTGTTGGTATGACTGCTCCTAAACAGGAAAAATGGGTAGAAGAAAATAAAAAACAGCTTAATGCTACAATTATCACCTCGATTGGTGCTGTATTTGATTTTTATGCGGGTACCGTAAAACGATCAAGCCCTATATGGATTAATCTAGGTTTGGAATGGCTACCAAGACTTTTAAAAGAACCTAAAAGACTTTGGAGAAGAAATTTTATTTCTACTCCTCAATTTCTTTTAAGTATAATTAAAGCCAAACTTCAAATTAAATTTCACAAAAAGAAAAGTGAATTATTTACCTAAATTTTTCAACTTCTAAATTTTATCCTATTGCTAGCATAAACTTTAGGGGCAACAGCGTATTATTTAAACATTCGATTTTTATATATTTACAATTAACATCAATTTCAAATAATGTTAATAATAAAGAGTAAGAATTCATCTATTATTGCCTTGATTAGTGTTTTAATTTTAGCATCGTCTTGTGTAAGTAAAAAAAATGTGCTTTATCTACAAGATGTAAATACAGATTCGGAAAGACAAATTAATTATACTGAAAATAAAATACAAATTAACGATATCTTAAGTGTTCGAATTAGCTCCCTTTATCCTGAAGCAGCTATCCCTTATAATTCTAAAAATATTATATCTCCAAATTCGAGTCTTATTGAAACTATTAAATTACAAGGAAATTTGGTTTCCAATAATGGTTCTATAATTCTACCTATTTTAGGTGAAGTAAAAGCCATTGGGAAATCTACTACTGAATTAGAGGCTGATATAAAAAATACTTTAGAAACACTGGAATATTTAAAAAACCCTGTTGTTAGCATCCGTGTTTTAAACTCTAAGATTACTATTTTAGGAGAAGTTAATACTCCTGGGACCTATAATATAACAGAACAAAATGTATCACTATTACAATCCTTAGGATATGCTGGTGATTTAACGATAAATGGTAATAGAAAAGATATCTTGATAGTTAGAGAAATAAATGGCAAACAAATTACTAAACATATTGATCTAACAAAGTCCGATTGGTTTGATAGCTCGTTTTATTTTGTAAAACAAAACGATGTAATTATTATAAATCCTAATAATGCAAAAATAAAAAGCTCTGGCTTTATAGGTAATTTCAACTCATTATTATCAATTACCTCAATTATATTAAGTGCTGTAATATTATTTGCAAAGTAATTTATTATGGTTAAAAAACCCTATTATTTATCTAATAACGACGATTCCTTTAATATAAAAAAAGAGTTGGGTAAATATTTACGCAATTGGATATGGTTTATTATTTCCATATCATTATTTTTTTGTTTTGCTTTTTTCTATTTAAAATACACTTCTGTTACCTACAAAACTTCTGGTAAAATTAAAATTTTAGACGAGTCTTCAAAGGCTTTAGAATTGCCTGGCGATATCTCTTCTCTCTTCGAAAGCTCTAAAGTAAATTTAGAAAATGAAATAGAAGTTATTAAATCACATCGCCTATTGGAAAGGGTAGTTAAAAATTTAGACCTCAACATTGTTTATATTGAAGAAGGAAGCATAAAAAGTAAAGAAACCTGGACTCCTCCCTTTAAAGTATTTGAAATAGCCAACCAAAAGAGATCTAATACTCAAACTTATTATATTGAAATAACCTCTAAAGGTTACCATATAACAACTTCTAAAACAAAAATATGGAATATTGAAAAATACAGTATAGATACCCCTTATGAAAATTTACCTTTTTTAATTATACCCACAGCTTTTCCTAATGAAATAAATAAGCATATTGGAAAACTTTATAAAATAACTTTTTACCCAATAAGTAAAGCTACTGCACAACTTTCAACTAAGCTCAAAATATCACAAGTTGGAAAAAATAGTGATATTTTATCATTATCAATTATTAGTAATTGCAACCCTAAATCAGAAGCAATAATTGATGAGGTAATTAGGCAATTTAATTTAGATGGTATTTTAGATAGACAATTAGTATCTCAAAGAACTATTGACTTTGTTGATGCTCGTTTTGTTTATTTAACTAAAGAATTAGACTCTATTGAAGATAGTAAAAAAGGGTTTAAACAAAAAAATAATTTAAGTGATATTCGGCTTGATACAGAGTACACTATAATCCAGAAAACAAATACAACAAATGAGGTTTCAAGTTTAGAAACTCAACTTGAAATATCAAAAATTTTAAAGGAGTCATTAATATCAAATGAAGATTTTACTTTATTACCGACTAATATAGGGCTCGAAAATGCCAGCTTAAATTCATTAATAAATGATTTTAATAAAGATGCTATTTATTATAAAAAAATTACTGAGGCAGCTGGAGCAAAAAACCCCATTACCTTAAATATCGAAGGTAAATTAATTGGGTTAAAAGCAAATATTTTAAACTCCTTAGTCACCCACGAAACACAGACTAATACCTCCCTAAAAAGAGCAAAAAATATAAATCAAAATACAAATGGCTTATTTTCTGATATTCCTAAAAAAGCTCAGATTTTAAGAGCTATCGAGCGCCAACAAAAAATTAAAGAAACGCTATATGTACTACTTTTAGAAAAAAGGGAAGAGGCCGCTATAAATTTAGCTGTTACCTCGCCTTCAATAAAAATTGTAGATCATGCAATTACCAACCCATTACCCATTTCTCCTAGAAAAAGTAACGTTTATTTTATTAGCTTAAGTCTTGGCTTTGCCATACCATTTGTTTTATTGTATTTATATTTTTTTACAGATTCTAAAATAAGAACTAAAGATGATCTTTTAAAATCAAATGAAATTACACCTATAGTTACTGAGCTTCCTTACAGTAAAAAAAATTATTTAATTAAAAACAGATCTGATAGATCCGTACTATCTGAATCTTTTAAAGTTTTGCGAACAAATATAAACCACTACTTTAAAGAAGAAATTATTGACAAAAAAAATAGTGGAAAGGTTATTTATGTTACCTCAACTATTAAAGGGGAAGGAAAAACGTTTACTTCTACTAATTTAGCTTTATCGTATTTAAACCTTAACAAATCTGTTATTTTGGTGGGTGCTGATTTTAGAAATCCTCAAATTCATAGTTATTTTGATGCGCATAAAAAACATAAGGGGTTATCTGATTATTTAAATGATTCCAAAATATCCCTTGAAGATTTAATTTTAGAATATAAATTTGACACTAATTTATATTTGAAAGTCCTTCTCTCTGGTGAAATACCTCCTAATCCAGATGAATTATTATCGAATGATTATTTTGAAAAAGTATTGAATGATTTAAGACTTAAATTTGATTACATAATTGTTGATACCGCTCCCACCATCCCTGTTACTGATACTCTTTTAATAGCACCTTATGCTGACTTTACATTGTATGTTATTCGATCTGGATTTACCAATAAAAGGCTTTTACCTTATATTGAAGAGCTTAAAACATCTGAAAAATTAACCAAAGTATGTTATGTATTAAACGGACTTATTCCCAATAAGCTTCATGGCTATAATTATAATTACGGATACAATTATGGATATGATGATTCTCCATCGAAGAAATCGTGGCTGTCAAAATTATTCAGCTAGTGCACAATTCTTTCGAAAACTTTATTTACTTTTTTAACAACTTTTCATATGCATTATTTAATAGCTCATAATATTTATCTGAGCTATATTCTTTTTGCATTTTTCTAAAACCATTCTCCCCCATTGTTTTTAATTTTTTCTCATTTCCCCATATTAAAGAAATCACTTTACAAAGATCCTTAATACTATTGGGCTCGTATAAACAGCCATTAATACCGTCCTCTGCAATTTCCGGGTAGCCTGCAAATTTTGGAGCAATTATAGGTAACTTAAATGCCATAGCCTCTGGAAATACCATTGGAAATCCTTCGTAACAAATACTCGTATGTAAATACAAGCGTGCATTGGTATAAAATACCTTCATTTGTTGAGCATCTAACATGCCTCTAAATATTACATTGTCTGGTTTTTTTGTTTCAAACTTATAACCATCGCGCATTTGTCCTGCAATATGAAAATTAATATGTGGCAATTTTTGAGCAGCTTTGAATAAAAAGGAAATACCTTTTTCAGGACTTATACGACCTGCAAATGCAATGTAATTTCTATCCTGTAGCTTATAATTCGTGCTAGGCACTTCCCTAGTATACATATTAGGTACTACAAAGCATTTATTGGCACAAAATTGATTTGCAATTAATTTATTTTTCTGAAAATTAGTTAAACATAAAAAGGCATCTACATTCTCTAAATAATACTTTTTATTTCTAGCCCACATATTCCTAAAAGCATAACCTGTACTTTTTAGTAACGATCCTTCGCAATTTTGTGTAATACAATTTAGTTCCTTACCAAAATCAGTACATTTTTCGCATATAGCTCCGTTACTAAAAAAAAGTCCATTGGGACAGAGTAATCTGTAGTTATGTACCGTCATTACAATAGGAATTCCCATTTTTTTTATTTCTGGTAATATTGCTGGCGATATTATTGGATATAAATTATGAATATGAACTACATCTGGGCTTTCTGCTGAAATTAGATTTTTTAATTCTGCAATTGCATCCTTATTGTAAAATGCTGTAAAAAAAGCTTTCGCTTTATTTTGCAATTGAGTTCCTATTTCTTCACTACTTCTTAAATAAGTAATTATTTTATGCCCTTTGGATTTTAGGAGCTTTATCTGCGATTCCACAACTGCTTCTTCTCCACTAAACTTCCCATATTTATTGTGTATAATTAAAATTTTCATCCTACTAGATTTGAATAAATGGCATTCAACTTTTCTATTTTTTTATTCCACGAAAAATCCTTGGCTCTCTTTAACGCACCTTCTGCTAGTTCTTTTCTTTTAGTTTCATTATTGTATAATAAAGAAATTGCACTTTTAAATCCTAAACGGATATCTTTCAATTTTTCTACTGGAATTTTTATTCCACAACTTTCGTTAATTACATATGCAAAACCACAATGATCCATACAAACAACGGGTAACCCAACTGAAATAGCCTCAATTGTAACTGTTGAGGTTAAATCTTTTAAGCTTGTAATACAAAATACATGTCCTTGCGCCATAATATTTTCTGCCCTTTCCTTGGCAACCCAACCATACCAGTTACAAAAAGGTGCTATCCCTAATTTATTTGCTAAATGTTTTAATTGCTTTGTTTGTTTTCCTACTCCCAAAATATGTAATTCCCATTTTACGGAAGGTTCTAATAACGCTACGCTTTGTAGTAAAATATTTAGAGCTTTACCAGAAGTATGCTGACCTGACCACACTATTTTTAAAACCTGATTATTTAATCTACTATTTGTGCTTGTATTTAATTGACTAGATGAGCCTACCTCTGTAATGATATGGGAGCGCTTTTTCCATAATTTTAGAGCGTCTTTTTGGATGTCGGGTGTGGCAGAAATTAACTCTGAATGGCTCCTTTTAGTAGCTAAATAAGGACGTTTCAAAAAATGTTTCTGAATGCTGTTTAAAATATTTCTACTCCCATAAAATAATTTTCCATGTAGGTCTAATACTGAAAATAAATGCCAGGGTACATTTTGTGTGCCTCCAATTGGCCCCCAAACAAATGGAGCTGATAATTTCCATAAGTATCCTGGCTCACGATATCCAACCATATTTAATTGATGCACTAAATCAAAATCTTCGGCTTTAATCATTTTTTGAGCTAAATGATATGCTTTTTTTTGCCAAACCCTATAAAACCAATAATAAGATGGTGGCCAAATTTTTCTGAGTTTTCTGTTTCTATTTTTTTTTATATAGTAAAAATAAAGGTTGTGACTCACTTCATTCTCCTTTTGATAACGCTCAATATCATACTGCCATTTTTCTTTTTCGGTAATCACATGTACTTCGTGGTGCTTGCTTAATTCTTTAACAAAATTCCATCCCATTCCCGGCTCGGACCCCCTATAAGGACTACATGCATAACACGATACTAGTATTTTTAATTTTTTACTCACAAATATAGTTTAACATCCTATTCTGAAATTCACTTGATTCTCCCTCCCTTTGCACCCTAACTATTTCTTTTATTAAAAAGAGTATTAATAGTTCTTTAATTTCTGTATAGTTCATTTTATTAAAAATATAATCCGTCAATTGGATATGGTTTTTTTTCTTCAGAATTCTTCCTGCTTGAAAATGATATTTTATCAAATCAAAATATTCTATCCCTACTTCTACAAAAAACTCAAAATCGAATAAAACAGGCTCTTTTTCCGTTTGTATAATATTCCATGGTGTAAAATCTCCATGCTCATAAACTTCATAAAAATAAGCTTTAGAACGATTAATTACAGCTTCTATTTTAGCTTGATATTTTTGCAAATTTTCTCCTTCTAACTCTTTACAAATAGATATAATTCTAGGGTGTTCTTTTAATTGAAATTTAGATGTTTTTTTTAAAGGAAGTAATATTTTTTCAATAATTGAATCTGATAACTCTCCTATGCTACCTTGTACTTCTTCTAAAATAAAAAAGGGAAAATCATTGTAGTTTCCTTGAAATTTATATGGTTTAACTATTTTTTCTTTGGAAAGAATTTCTATAGCTAATTTTTCGTTTTTAATATGACTAATTCCTTTATTGGTTAATGGAAATTTTAAATACCCATATATCTTTTTTTCTATTTGTAATTGAAGTACAACTTTGTTTTTATCAGTAGCATTATAAATAGATACATTAAATTCAAGATCTAATTTTTGTTCTAACCAATTTGTAAAATTAGATTGCTGATGTACTTTTATATTTCCAACTTTAGGAATCCACCTGTTGAAAAAAAACATGAAAAACTCACTTCCTCTTTTTAAAATTTTAGCTTTTACTGAAAAAGGATTATAAAGTTTAAAAGCATTTTTAGCTACTGCACTATTACTAATAGCCAGTATTACCTTTGGATTATTTAGACTTGGAAGATAGATATACGTATCCTCTGAAAAAAAACTAAAATCTTTCATGCATCCTTTTCATTAAGATAGTATACACCTCTTCAATAATAATTTCTGGTGGACGATTTACGTTAATATAATAGTACTGCTTTTTATTAGTTAGGCTTTTATATTCCCCTAATTGATGCTCTAGTTCGCCAAAAGTTACTTCCTTTTTTCTGCTATAAATAGTTTCAGCATCAGCTATAAGCACAAAATACAGTATTGGTTTAGGAATAAATAAGCGAACAAATTGAGCTATTTTTTTAGTTCCTCCATATCTATATCGCTTTGGATCGGCCAGTAAATCGTCATAATACCGATCAAATATTACTAGCGAAGATCTAATTTTTAATGTTACTATATTTTTTAGCCAGCCTAAGTTGTATTGATACATAAAATAAAACAACTTTATGTATGACTTTAGTTTTGTATAAGGTGGGTACTTATGTGGAGTTGCTGTTATATTATTTATACTACTACTTTTAGTATTTATTGGTTTTAAGTGAAAGTATGCTGTTTTTCGAAATGGTAAAATTGCGTTTTCTAAACCTTTTATTATTGTCGATTTTCCTGAACCGTCAGGTCCCAAAAAACATATTGCAACTCCTGTTGGAAATAGTATTCGTCTTAAAAATCTTAATTTATTTTTCATTACATAAATTAATGTCACTTTGCGGTCTACTTTTATATCTAATTGTAGCGCCTTTAAATTTTCGATAATTAAAATTTTATTATCAGCTTCAAATGCTTTAACTATAATCTCAGAATAATTAGTAAAGTAATTCTGTATTTTTTGTCTACAATCAGCCGAAGCTAGGTTATAAAGATTTGATAAATATTTAAATGTAATTTCTGAAATTTGCTCTTTATCAATCTTTTTTATTAGGTAATGAATAAATTCGTGAGGTGTATCCAATATGGAAATTCCTCGATATAGAGATCGACTTTCAAAAAGTATAGCTTCACTACTAAAAACAGTTTCTTTTCGATGAAGCCTACCGTAAATATCTAAATTTAGCAACTGGTTTTTTTGAGGGTCAAAAATAAAAATATTTTTAGCGTATACTTCTTGATTATATACTTGTACAATCTGAAAGTCTTGTAAAACACAAAAATGTTTTACTATGGATACCACATTAGCAAACTCTTCTTTTTTTAGTAATATATCTACATCACTATCTATTTTTTCTTTTAAAAACAGCTCTTTATAACCACTGATTATAGCATAATCAATAGTTTGCTCTTTTAAATATGCTAAAAATTTATGAATCATATAAAACTGTCTGAAAAATTTCAATATTTTCTTTCACTCGCTTTTTTAGAGTAAAATTTCCTGAAGATTGTTGGGCATTTAGTGACATTTCACTAAGATTTTTTATTGTTTCTTTTATTTTGTTTGTAAAATTATCCTTAGGACTTATTAAAAAACCATTACTTCCATCATTTACTATACATGAAACTCCTGAATTTTTTGAGCAAATTATAGGAAGTCCTGACGCTAAAGCTTCTAAAGCCACATATCCAAAAGTATCTCGATTTGTAGGGAATATAAAAATGTCCGCAGCTTTATAGTATTTTTTTAATTCTTCCTGATTGATAGGGTTTACTAATTTCACCCTATCACTTAAGTTTAAATTATTAATTTTCTCTTCAAAAGAGGATTTCAAAAAACCTTGCCCAATTAAAATTAATTGACAATTAAGAATTAGTGGAACTTGGTCTATAAGGCTTTCTAAATTTTTTAAGGGAATAAAATTCCCTATACTCAGAATTATAATTTTATCGTTTGACAGTTCTAGGCTAGTTCTTAATTCGTTTTTACTGTCTAATTTTTCTATGCCTTCCTTCCATTTAACTACATCTATAGTTTGAAATGATTTTTTAACTTCTGTTGTGGGAAATTGTTCTTTTAAATAGGATGCTGTTAAGTCTGAACAAGCAATAAAAGCATCCGTTTGAAATGCGATTATTTTTCTAATCAATTTTCTGGTTATAGAAATATTATTTTCTGTTTGCCTTATGGCATCAGTAAGAATTAAAAATTTGCACTTTATGATTTTTTTAAAAAGAGCCATATACAAGCTAGGAAACCAAAAGGCAATACTAATTACAATATCTGGTTTTTCTTTTTTAACCTTATTTAAAAAAATAGGATTCAATTGTGTTCGGTAAGAAATTGATTTTCTTTTGGCGTTTACAGTACCTTCTATTATTTTCAACTGATAAGTATTGGTCTGTTCCAAAAAGTCACTTACCTTCCACCCGTCGTGTAAACTAGGATGGTTTCCAAAACTAAACACAACTAAGGTAACATGCTTACCCAATTCATTAAAAAATTCGTGATTTACAGGGTATAGCGGAGGATGTAAAATAACAACTTTCATTAATTTAAAAGGGCTTTGTATAATTTGTTATAATTATCTACAAATTGTTTTACTGTAAAATACGTTTCTGCATATTGCTTTGCATTTGTTGCGATAGTTTTTGCATAATCAGGGTTGTTTATAAATTTTATGATAGCATCAGCCCATTCTTTGGCTACAAAAGGGTCTACTAAAAGTCCTGTTTTATTTTGATTAACAAGCTCGGGCATTGCCCCTGCGTTGGCTACAATAATTGGTTTTTCTTCTAACATGGCTTCTACTACAGCAATGCCAAACCCTTCTACATAACAGGGATGCACAAATATATTTGTCTTTTTATATAAATTTCCTATATTTTTTTGGTAACCTAATAATATAAAATTATTCGATAATTTTTTTTGTTGTATTTGAATCTCAAACGAGGCTCTTTCAGGACCATCGCCAGCCACTAAAAATTGTACTTGATCGTATCCTTTTTTTAAAAGAATATCCATACAATCTATCAAAATTTGTACGTTTTTAATTTTAGATAAACCTGACACACATAAAATTGTGACTTTATCTTGATTTGATTCAATATTATTTAGAGTTATGTAAGGCTTATTAGTCCCGTTGTAAATAACTTCTCCTCTGGCTTTATCCAAACTTGGAAAAGCTTTTACTTTTTCGCTTCTTACATAATTAGATATATACACAAAAGCATCTACTCTATGATAAAATAACTTTAAAAGTCTTTTTTTATAACCTGTTGGAGATATTGCTCCCACAAAAGCAATAACTAGCTTTAGTTGGGGTTTTAAAATTTTTAAAATATTGCTTAATAGTTCTCCAAAAAAAAATTGAGATTGAATAATATCTATCTTATGCCTTTTAATAATTTTTAATAAATTAAATATATGTTTGAATATATTTCTTCCATAAACCCCTTCATAAATACATGCCCCAGCATCAACAAACTCTTGCTTAAATTCTGCTGCATAAGTATTAGTCCAAACATATAAATAGCACGTATTTGTAGAGTATTTAATAAGGTCTAATGTTTTTTTGGGAGTTCCTCCAAACTTATTATAAGACGGTAATATGTATAAAATTTTTGTATTCATTATATACTAACTTCTGGTTCAACATCATTACTTGTTATTAATAAATAATAAGCAATTATACCTGGTACAATGCCATGTGCAAACGTAAAAACGGACCAAGTATAATTCATAAAAACGTATTGCATTAAATATATTGACATTGCTAAGGATAGTGGGTTTTTGTGATTTTTAAAAAAACCTTGAGAATAATATCCGACAAACACAGTTGTAATAATTATTGTACCTATATATCCAAACTTTATAAGCAAATCTATATAGCCAGAATCGATAACTGTAAATCGCTCCATAAAGCGATTAGTGCCTTGGAGTTTTATTTCCTTCATAAATTTGGAAGATTGATGTATAAATCCATAACCCAACTCTTTCTTTTTTTCTATAGCTTCCCATCTAAACTGATTGTAAACATTGCGAGAACTTAAGGCATTGTCTTCTCCTGTAATAATTCCTTCTACATTTGTTATTAACTTATTATATATACTAGTAAATGACGCTAATACTATTCCCCCTACAAATATTACAATTACTCCAAAGCGAGTTAAAATAAAAGCGTTTAATTCTAGCCTTTTGTTGTATACGTATTTAAACAAAACGAATCCCACAATTGTCATTATGGTTAAGCTAAAATGAGACGCTAATATTAAACCTAAAAATAGAATGATAACAATTATTCTATCCTTCAAACTTTTAACAGCATCATATTTTATTCGTATGGCATAAATGAATATTGAAAGACTGATGTAAGTCGGAAAAAAAGTCCGAACATGGCTTCCATTATAATATATTGGTGGCACAATTCGGGTATTTAAATTACCAATTATATATACTACACTTAAGTAAATCCCTAGTATTTTTATAAATTTTAAAAGCTGAAGGTTATCAATTTTATGCTGATACACAATTACATATAAAAATATAAAATAAAACCAAATTTCCTTACTAGCTATAAATCCATGAAAAAGGGATGAATTTCCATCTAAAAATGGCTTTACAATTCCATAAAGAAGCATTATTAGTATAAAGCAAATAAACCAAAGCATTCGCCAAGAGATTATATACCATTTTGGCTGAAATAACACTCCAAAAACAGCAATTAAATTTAGCATAAAATAACCTAGCTCTACCCCTCCTACTACAAAGGTCGATGGATCTAAAAAACCAAGAAATTTAGTTGTCGCTAATATGTAAAATAACAGAAAATAATTGGGGTAATTAACTGCTAAGATTAAGGCTATACCAAAAAAGAATATTAAAACAACAATCATATGTTTTCCGTTTTATTGTATTTATTGGCTATTATAAAACTTAAACTTATTGCAATTGCACTAATTACTAAACTTGAGCCATAAGCATAAATAAATCTGTAAATTTGATCTACTTCTGATAAAACAAAGAAAAAAATAACTCCTAGCAAAGGGACTATTAGTTTTAACACGAAAGCTTTTATTAGTTGATTATTACCTAAAAAATAACGGTAAAATACTTCTACTGAAGCAACACTACCTAACGATAGTATTAGCAAAAAACTGATGTTATAAAGTAATGCTAAATTTTGTGATTCTAGATTTAGAAAATCTAAAAAAAAGTTACCAAACAGATAGTACCCCAGATTAATAATTAGATATAAAATAAATGACAAATAAAATATCTTATAGGTTACCCTTATCATTTGTTTAGATTGGTTTTTTATTTCTTTTGAAAAAACTGCAAACATTGGTGCGGATAAGGAAACTATTAAACTTGTCGCTAACATTGCTATTTTAAATGACAAATCAAATATGGCATAAAGTCCTACGTCTGCTACAAGTAAAACAAATACATATCGCATTGTTGGCATAACCATACTATTAACAAGTCCTATATTTAAAAAAGCAATTGATTTTTTAAATACAAATTGCACCTCCTTTTTAGTCACTCTTATTATTCTTACTGTAGTTTTATATTTTATATAAACAATATTGAAAATTAACATTAACACTGTTAACACCAATGGAGTTATTATATAAACCTCAACTTCTTTAGTAAAAAAACTAAGGATTAAAATAATGGCATATAATAGTGGTGTATAAACCGTTAAAGTGATATTGACAATATGAATTTTATAATTGGCTTCAAGTATAGTTCTACACAGATTATTAATCAACATTAATATTAAAAGTAAAAAACCCGTATTTAGCACCATAAACTTGTGGGTATTATTGATATTTAAATCCTTACCGAGTAAATCCACAGAAAACATTTGTAAAAGGACAAATACGACAAACAAAATACTGATAATAAGAAGGTTAATTATTAATGCGGAAGAAATTACTGTATTCTCAGAGGTTTTATTGTCACCACTAAGAAGAACTACTGCTTTAGACAACCCTAAATCTACTAGTGAAGAAATTCCACTAAATAGTAATGTTATACTTACTATTCCATATAAATCTAATCCTAACCTTTTAATAATAAGAGGCAATAAAAAAATAGTTACTAAAGAAACTGTGAGTGTCTTAACCGTAGAGACTATAAAATTATTAGTCAAATATTTTGTAATGTTCTCCAAATAAATTTATTTCAATATAATATATTACTTTTTATAAGTAAATATTAAAAACTATAATTATAAAATCTTCCTTTAGGTTTTGATTGTATTACAAAACCATCCATAAGTCTTTGCTACATAATAAATATTTAATGATTGCATCGTCCAATCCTAATAAATCAATTTATCTATTTACTTTAAAAAAATAATATATCCCTCCAGAAAAATTTAAAAAACCCCCTCTTACTTTTGCTCTATTTTTATTTAGTAACTCTCCACTATAAGTGTATTGCTGTTCTCTATTAAAAACGTATGTCGCATCAAATATAATTGCAATCCTTCTCGATACCTTGTACTCTGTGGTTATTCCAAAAATCAAATTGCCAATACGCTCATATTTTTTAGGTATCCTTGGAGTTTCCCCAAACGTAAACCTACCCCCTCTTAAATATCTTTTAATTGCTTCCGGATAGGCATGTGTAATACCTAAACCTCCATGTATAAGCATATTAAAATCCGTTCTAAAAAATAAATTAAACTTTTGCTTTAAATCGCAAACAGCCTCTATACTCAACCTATGGTAAGTATTTCCAACACCATTCAAAAACTTATTTTGAAATCTATCTAAGGAATAACACGCTTTAACTCCATAGGATTTCATAAACATATATCTCAATCCAAAATCCAGATGCCTTGGCATTGTATAATCAGACACCTCAATAGTACCAACAGGAGTAATTGGTATATTGAAACCGCCTTTAATTTCCAACACAAATTGATTGTGGTTAAATTGTGAATAACTCAATTTGCTTATCAAAAACAAACTTATAACAATAGCTTTAATCAATGTTGATGTGTTTAAAAACTTAAAATACAAGTTAAATAAAAAACACGAATCAACAACCTTTAATTAATTTTAATTTATTGAATTATAGCTGATTATATAATTATTTAAAAATTATGCTATTTAGGGTTTCTATAGTTTAATTTATAAACGGTATTGGATGGGCTAACCCGTTGCTATAAGTAGATAATAGTGAACTTAAATTAACTCTATCTTCTCAATGAAAAATTCTTCAGGTTTTCCTTTCAAAACGAGATAACCCATACTATAATTAAACCTAAGCTTACTTTAAGATAAATTGGTGTAATCTATATCACTATAGTATTGTTTCATGAAGGTTTTACCGCCTTAATAAAATATAACTGAACAAACTAAATTGCACTTTACTAAAACGCCAGCCGTGTTATACCTTATATTCCTTTACAGCCTCCACAAATGCAATAGCATTTGCTATAGGAATATTTGGCAAAATTCCGTGTCCTAAATTAGCGATATAACGATCTTTTCCGAATTCGTTAATCATTTGAGTTACCATTTTTTTAATATCTGCTGGAGGAGATAGCAAACGTGAAGGATCAAAATTACCTTGTAGCGTAATTTTTCCTCCAGACAAGTAACGCGCATTGGTTGCCGAACAGGTCCAATCTACTCCAAGGGCAGCTGCACCAGATTGACTCATTCCCTTTAATGCAAACCAGCATCCTTTTCCAAAAGCAATTACTGGAATATCATCTTTTAAGGCATCTATAATTTGTTGGATATATTTCCAAGAAAATTCCTGATAGTCTACAGGAGATAACATCCCTCCCCAACTATCAAAAACCTGTACAGCATCTACACCGGCTTCTACTTTAGCTTTTAGATAAGCAATGGTGGTGTCTGTTATTTTTTGCAACAATTGATGTGCTGCCATGGGCTCCTGAAAACAAAATGCTTTGGCTTTATCAAAATTCTTAGACCCCTGTCCTTGCACCATATAGCATAAAATAGTCCACGGAGAACCTGCAAAACCAATTAATGGAACTTCATCATTCAATGCCTCCTTAGTCATTTTTACAGCTTCTAAAACATAACCAAGCTCTTCGTACACATTAGGAACTATTACTTGATCTACATCTTTTTGCGAGCGAATTGGATTTGGTAACCAAGGACCTATTCCATCTTTCATTAGGACTTCCACGTTCATTGCCTGTGGAACTACTAATATATCGCTAAACAATATTGCCGCATCTGTTCCTACTTGATGAATTGGCATTACTGTTATTTCGGTTGCCAATTCAGGAGTACGACAGCGGGTAAAAAAATCGTACTTCGCCTTCAATTTCATAAAATCCGGCAAATATCTTCCTGCTTGACGCATCATCCATACGGGTGGACGTTTAACTATTTCTCCTTTTAGCGCTTTTAAAAATAAATCGTTCTTAATCATTTTTGAAATGTTTTATGGCTTTAATAAGCACATTTTCCACAGCAGGCTGTGTCGCCACCGTGTAGTTGTTTGTATATTTTTTTAATGCTTTTGCCGTTGTATTTCCTATGCAAAAACTATGTTCTGGTTGATTATTTATACTAAAGTAACTTTCTACTCCCGAAGGACTAAAAAACAATACTCCATTAAACTGCTGTTTATACTCTTTTGGTTTAAACAGCGTTTTATAAACGGGTATTTCAAACCATTTTACTTTATTTGAAGTTAATACATCTGGCAAAGTATTTAATCTACCTTTTGCACAGAAATAATGAAATATTTTATCAGGAGCTTCTTTAATAATATAGCGACTCAACTCTTTTGCATTACTCGCAGAATACTTAATAACCATTGATTTTTCTTTTACTAATTTTTCTGTTCGCTTTCCTACACAATATACATTTTCGATTTTAATAGTATTTTCAAAAACAACTCTTACTGCTTTTTGGCTTGTAAAAATCGCATTTTCAATGGGATGCCTTGTACCCTCTGGAATTTTAAAATTTACTTCCTGAGTGGTTATAAAGTCTAAGTCAATCACAGCCAGTTTTGCATTTAATAAATGCTCTTTTTGAGAAAAGGTCAGCTTTTTTGTAGATAAAATAGTCTTCATAGCACTTTAAAACCTTTAACTAATTAGTATCTGGTTTTGTATTCATTTGTTGTCTGATTTCTTTCATTAGCTGAATGCCTCCATTTCCCAATAACTCCGTAGCATACTTTTCGCCTATTCCTTTGACTTCTGAGAGTTTACAAGTTTTAGAAATACTTTGTTTTTGTTTTCCATCTAACGAAAATAGCACCCCTTCAAAACTTACTTTATCACCTATAATTTCTGCTAATGCTCCAATAGGTGCTGTACAACCTCCTTCTAGTTTTCTTAAAAAATCACGTTCAATATGCACACATATTTCTGTTTGCTTGTCATTTAGTTTCCCAATAGCATTTTTACAAAAAACATCATTATTCATTACTACTACAAGCATTGCTCCTTGTGCTGGCGCAGGGATCATCCAATCTAAATCGATAGTTTCTTCTGGTGTAAGCCCAATACGTGCCAGTCCCGCTTTTGCAAAAATAGCGCCTTGCCAGTTGTTGTCCTGCAATTTTTGCATTCGTGTATTTACATTTCCTCGTAAATCCACCAATTTATGTGTTGGGTATTTATGTAACCATTGTGCTTGTCTCCTCAAACTCCCTGTAGCAATTGTTGCTACTGTAGCTGATGGCTTGTATCCTTTATGCACCAAAATATCCTGCGTTTGTGCACGCTTTAAAACAGCTCCCTCTACAATTCCTTTTGGTAGAAGCGTTGGCACATCCTTCATGGAATGCACTGCGATGTCTACTTGACCATTAATCATTGCAATATCTAATGTTTTTGTAAATATCCCTGTAATTCCTAACTCGTATAGAGGTTTGTCTAAAATTAAATCTCCTGTAGATTTTACAGGTAATAATTCGGATTCGTAACCTAAGTCAGCGAGCTGTTTTTGCACTGTTTTGGCTTGCCACATCGCTAAGTCACTATCGCGAGTTCCTATCCTAATTACTTTATTCAATTTTATAAATTTTGAAGTTGAAATACTTTTTGTATGAATTCGATACTTTCAGCTGAATTATTTTGAGTATCACGAAGATGATGCGCTACCTGAGCCGTTATTTTTTGAATTACTTTATTGCTAATTACTTCTGCATCTCCTGCATTAAAATCATCGTTTTTCTTACGATGTTGATCAATCTCTGTATCGCGTAATGTAATTAGTTTTTCTTTCAATGCCTTTATTGTTGGTGCAAATTTTCGTGTTTCCAACCAGCTATTAAATTCAATCACTACCTCGTTAATAATACGCTCTGCATTTGGAATTTGTAGCTCTCTGTTAGCCAAAGTATCGTCAGTTATTTGAGATAAATTATCCAAATGCACTAAACTTACATTAGGTAATTCTAACACATCCTCAGAAACATTTCTTGGTATAGATAAATCTAAAATAAGTAACGGTTTTTTTGTGTGAATTAGTTGTTTTGATATTGTAGGGTTTTGCGCCCCTGTTGCCACAACTAAGACATCTGTTTGTTTGATTTCCGCCTGTATATTTGCATATTCTTTTACAATTAAATTGAATTTTCCTGCAATTTCTTCTGCTTTGGTTTTAGTTCGATTTATTAGAGTAATATTTTGATTTTTGGTATGTTTAATTAAGTTCTCACAGGTATTACGCCCTATTTTTCCTGTACCAAAAAGCAAAATATTTTTTTCTGAAACATCTTCTACATTTTTCAATATATATTGAACTGAAGCAAAAGAAACGGATGTAGCTCCCGTAGAAATCTCAGTTTCATTTTTAATCCGCTTACTGGCCTGAATTACTGCATTTATCAAACGCTCCATAAATGGATTAATCATTTGGTATTTTTTTGCCATTCGAAATCCTTGCTTTACTTGACTTATGATTTCAAAGTCTCCTAAAATTTGACTATCCAAACCTGTTCCTACCTTAAACAGATGACTTATTGCCTTTGCATTTTTAAAGACATAAGCTACTTTTTCAAATTCTTCAACTGTCCCATGTGTGTGCTCACACAATAGTTTAATTAATTGGAAAGGATGTTGGGCAAAACCGTGAAGCTCTGTTCGATTGCAAGTAGACATTATCAAAAGAGACTCTACGCCTTCCTTTTTTGCTTGTTTTAGAATATTTTTTTTAGCCTCATCACTTACACTAAAGTTTCCACGTATAGCTACATCAGCTTTTTTGTAGCTGAGTCCTATACTATAAAAATTGGCTCCTTTAGCTCTAAGGTGAGGGTCCATGAAGAAAAAATCCTTAATTTAAAACAAAAGTAATGGCTTATTCTTTTTAAAAATAACGCTAAAAGATTTATAAGTATCGACAAAAGTATCTTATCAATATTGTTGTTAATTTGTTAAACACACATATTAAACATAGATAATACGATACTTTTGAGTACTTTCATTTTTTTAATGGAAATAATACTAAATTTTTCAATGGAAATAATTTCAAAAAATATCGCAAAAGGGTTAATGGACGAAATTCGAATAGAAGAGCACTTTCGAATCTTAAAGTTTCAAAATGAAACTGATGTAGTACAAACTGTAGTTCGTGATATTGATAGTAGTTTCATCCAATTCCATTATGCATTAAAGGGTAGTGGTACTTTTAGTTTTAATAACGGGTCCTACATGATGCCTATGCATGAAGAAACTTCTCTACTCTTATACAATCCAACTAGGGAGCTTCCCATGAATCTTCAAATAGAAGCTAACTCCTGGCTAATTACATTATTGGTTTCTATTAAAAAATTTCACAGTCTTTTTTCAATGGAGGCTAATTATATTCCTTTTTTAAGTGAAGAAAATCGAGATAAAAAATACTATTCGGATATGGCTATTTCACCATCTATTGCGGTAGTTTTAAACCAATTAATGAATTTTAATGTCCATAGTTCCTTAAAGCAATTGTACTACAAAGCAAAAGCATATGAATTACTAAGTCTTCATTTTAACAAACCCGAAGATGCTGATGTGGAACAATGTCCCTTTTTAGCAGACGAAATTAATGTTCAAAAAATAAAGCAAGCAAAAAAAATCATAATTGACCAAATGGCTGAACCTCCCTCCTTACAAGACTTGGCTTTAGAAGTTGGTTTATCTCTAAAAAAACTTAAGGATGGGTTTAAGCAAATTTATGGAGAACCTGTTTTTACTTTTTTGTTTGATCACAAAATGGAATTGGCATGTAAATTATTAGCTGAAGGCGATAATGTGAATGAAGTGGGTTTAAAAATAGGATACAGTACTTCTAGTCATTTTATAACAGCCTTTAAAAAGAAATTTGGTACAACTCCAAAAAAATATGTGACTTCTCTCGGCTAAATTGAATTTGCTTTAACTTATTACTCATTAAAGTAACCCTAAATTAATTTTAATCTTAACAATCTTATTGATGTTCTTCAAAAAAAAGCTTACTATTAATATTTAAGATACACATATGAGATAATTTAGTAAAATTATGAGATAAAAAAAAACAACTTTATATTTGTAAATACTATTTACTTTGTAATTGTAAAAGCATTATTAAAAATGAAAAAAAGCGCACTTCCAGATTCATTTGAAAAAGCCCGAGTAGAAACAGGTATTGGAAATATGGATGACCAAAATGATCCTGTACAAATGGTTTTAGGACTAAAAGATGTACGTAAATGTGCTCATAATTGGAAAACTTTTCAGTCGGGTGCAGAACCAGGGAGGATAGTGGTACCTTCCGAAGTTGCTATTCGTAAAATACGTCAAATCCCTTTTGAGGTTGACCCCCCAGAACATAAAGATTATCGTTCACTTGTAGAACCTTGGTTTAAACGTCCGTTAGAAGACGATTACAAGGCCGCATTAACGGCACAAATCGAAGCAATTGTCGATGAAATGTTAACAAAGGATGAAGTTGAAGTTGTGGAAGACTTTTCTTTACGATTACAATCCCGAGCGCTAACACTTTTATTAAACACGAATTACGAAGAAGCATTAACTTGGATTTCATGGGGAACCCATGTCTTCCGTAGTGAGGGTGAGGCTTTAGATGGCAGTAAAGCCAATATTCTTTATGATTATATTGACCAACAAATTAATAAAGCCAGAAAAAAACCAGGAGCTGATTTGTATTCAATGCTTTTAAGCGCTGAAGTTAATGGTAAAAAAATGACTCATGATGAAGTTAAAGGTGTTATGATCTTAACTTTTGCAGGTGGTCGAGACACTGTTATAAATGCCGTTACTAATTCGATTGCTTACTTTGCAGAACATCCTGAATCCTTAGATAAAATTAATAACGAACCTGAAATTACTGGTAAAGCTGTAGAAGAATTTATTCGCTACTTTTCTCCACTAACACATATGGGTCGTGTTGCAACTCAAGATACTCAAGTTTGTGAGCATGCTGTAAAAGCAGATACTCGCATATCGTTATGTTGGGCTTCAGCAAACCGTGACGAAAGAGTATTTGAGAATCCTAATGAAATTGTTTTAGACCGAAAAACAAACCCCCATGTTGCTTTTGGTTTTGGCACGCACAATTGTTTGGGAGCTACTCATGCACGCCAAATCATGAATATTTTATTGGCGACTTTGTCTAAAAAAGTAAAGTCTATAGAAATTGTAGACCATAAAGATAACATTGAAGATTTAGATCAATTTAAACGCAAGGTTGGGTTCCACAGCTTAAATGTGAAATTTAACGTCCGATAACTACAAAAAAAGCTTAATTAACCACCTAAATACCGTATAATTTTTATAATTAAACTTAAATAAAAAATTATGGCAAAAATCACTTTTATAACTACCGGTAAAGAAACTATTACTTTAGAAGGCACTTCTGGTTCTGTAATGCAATTAGCCGTTGATAATAACGTACCAGGAATTGATGGAGATTGTGGTGGTGTTTGCTCTTGTGCAACTTGCCATGTTCATGTTGCCAAAGAACATTTAGCTAAAACTGGCAAAGCAAGTGAAATTGAATCTGATATGTTGGAATTAGACGATCACGTAAATGAATACAGTCGTTTATGCTGTCAATTAGAAATAAATGAAGAATTAGATGGTGTGGTGCTTCAAGTTGCCGAATCAGAATAATTTACAAATACAAAAGCTCCAGATTTACTAATCTCACAACAATTACATTAACCTTTTTTGCCCTAAACCAAAAATAAATGTCGAACGAATCTACAAAGAATAAAATTTGTGTAGTAATTGGTGCAAGTCACGCTGGAGTCAATTTTGCTTTTTCTCTTCGAAAAGAAGGTTGGGAAGGAGCTATTATTCTTTTTGATAAAGACCCTATCCTCCCTTACCATAGACCACCACTTTCGAAGGCTTACTTAACAAGTGAAGATGGCATCGATAAAAACTTATTAAAAGCTAAAGAAAGTTATGAAAAAGATGCAATCACTTTAGATTTAGGAACTACAATTAATGCCATAAATAGAGAAGAAAAAACAGTAATACTAAACAATGGCAAATCACAAGCATACGATAAATTAGTAATTGCTACTGGTGCAAGACCTATTATTCCTCCAATTCCTGGTATTGATACTGCTACTAATTTATACCCCTTACGAACAGCACAGGATGTAGAAAATATCCGTAAAGCTTTTAATGCTAGTTCTAAAAAACGAGTAATTATTATTGGCGGAGGATATATTGGTTTAGAAACAGCAGCTTCAATAAAAAAATTAGGTGGAACAGTTACTGTCCTAGAACGAGAAGAACGTGTTTTAGCTCGGGTTACTGCACCTGAAATGTCTTCTTTTTTTCAGGACTTACATGCCAAAAATGGTGTTGATATATTAACTAGAAAAAATGTAGTTTCAATTGAAACTACCAATAATACAAATATTATAAACTGTGGAGATAGCTCCAATTTTGAAGCTGATATTATAATTGTTGGAGTTGGTATTCGTGTAAATACAGAACTAGCACAAGAAGCAGGAATTACTATTGAAAACGGAATTCCTGTAGATGAAACAGCTTGTACAAACGACCCAAATATATATTCAATTGGAGATTGCACGTATCATTTTAATCCGCATTATGAGAGGCATATTAGGCTAGAGTCTGTGCAAAATGCAGTAGATCAAGCTAAAGTAGCTGCTGCTTCAATTTGTGGCAAAAGCACTATTTATAATACCATTCCTTGGTTTTGGTCAGACCAATATGATATTAAACTACAAATGGTTGGTTTATCTCAAGGCTTTAACCAAATTATTATTCGAGAAGAAGAAAGTGAAAATACTAAATTTTCAATTTGGTATTTTAATAATGATGAGTTATTAGCTGTTGACGGAATTAATAATGCTAAAGCATACGTTTTAGGAACCAAATTTATTAAGGGCAAAAATAAAATTGATAAATCTAAATTAGCAGACTCTTCAGTTCCATTTAAACCTGCTAATTTATTAGTGTCTTAAATTATAAGACTATCTTTTATTTGCTAATTTACGATATGCAAAAGGAGCAATACCCTCGATTTTTTTAAATTGCTTATTAAAATAAGGGACTGAATTGTATCCACATTCAAAACCAATTTCTTTAATAGGAAAATCTGTATTAATTAATAATTTTTTCGCAAAATCAATTCGCACTTTATTTAAGTAATTTGTAAAAGTATAACTCGTTTCTTTTTTAAAGTACCTGCAAAAGGATGACGTCGTCATGTTTATCATTTCGGAGCAATCGTCGACTGATATATCCTTTTTATAATTTTCCATTATGTATTCATGAACCTTAAGAATACGATTGGATTTGAAATAAAAACTTTCCTTAATATAATCCTCAGATGCCAAAAGCTCATACTCGGACAACGTTATTAGATCTAAAATCTTTACCAATTTTAATAGTTGATCCAATGGATTAAAATTTGGAACCGCCCTTAATAATTCAATAATTTCTTCTTTGTGGCCTCCTAATATTTTTATTCCGCGTTCAGAATTCCTCAATGCCTTTCTAACTCCTTTCAACTCAGGAATATCTACAAAATGTGAACCAAAAATATCCTTTTTAAATTGTACATAAATCGATTCACAAAATTCTACCGAATCTTCTTCTAAATATTTAGGGTCAGGAATCCAAGCATGAGGCAAATACCCTCCCAACAACACTAAATCATTTGCTTCAAAAGCCTCGCCATGATCTCCTACTAAACGGTTTCCATTTCCGCTTGTAATTAACAATAACTCATACTCTGGATGGTAATGCCAAGCACCACTAAAATAAGGTTGACTGTATACTCCTGTATGAAATGAAGAGTGTGCAGGTTTAACTACCTTTTCGAGCGATACTGCTATTTTATTATCAGTTGAAATCCGTTTCAATGTAGAATAAGTTAAATTTAACGCTAAAATAGTATAATTTATACAAATTATAAGGTCGTAGTTTTGTGTAATTAGTTTTAAAAAAATAAAATGAAGAGTATAATTTCCTTTCTTTTAATATACTTACTACTTATCTCTTGTAGCAATTCATCCACAACAACTCGGAAAATTGAAGATTTTAATTTGGATTGGAAATTTAGCTTAGGCAAAGTTGTTAATGCTGAAACTATTGAGTTTGACGATAGTAATTGGAAGACCTTGAATATCCCTCACGATTGGAGTATCGAAAAAGGCTATCAAAAAGATGGTGAAACAGCCTGTAGTACTGGATTTGTTCCTGGAGGAATTGGTTGGTATCGAAAATCTTTTACAATTAATAAAGCTGATAAAGGAAAGCAAATTACTATTCTATTTGATGGAGTATACAATAATTCAACCGTTTGGATTAATGGTCGTTTGTTAGGCACACGACCTAATGGATATAGTTCATTTTCTTATGATTTAACTAATTATTTAAAATATGATGAGTCTCCCAATACTATTGCAGTAAAAGTTGATCGTAAAGCCTATGCAGATTCTCGTTGGTACACTGGTTCTGGCATTTACAGAAAAGTACAATTGATAAAAAAATCGCCCTTACACATTGCCCAATGGGGAGTGCAAATCACAACACCTAAAGTAACTACCAGTTTAGCTGAAATAGCTATAAAAACAAAATTAGAGGAACTTCAACCTGCCAAAGGAAAAGAGATAACTATAAAATATACTATTAAAGATGCTAGTAAAAATCTTGTAGCTTCTAAAAAAGTTGAAGTTGATGAAATTAAAGACTTGACATCAAACACTACTTTAGAAATTAAAGCTCCAAAATTATGGTCTCTAGAAAGCCCTAATTTATATACATTAGAAACGCTAGTTTTTGAAAACGGGAATCAAGTAGATAATAATACCGAAGTTTTTGGTGTTCGTACATTCAAATTTGATGCCAATACTGGCTTTTCTTTAAATGGGAAACGTTTAAAAATGAAAGGAGTAAATCTACACCACGATGCTGGAGCTGTAGGCGCTGCTGTTCCTAAAGCATTATGGGAATACCGAATTAAAAAATTACAATCCATAGGTGTAAATGCTGTTCGAATGTCTCATAACCCACACGCTGTAGAACTCTTAGAAGTTTGTGATGAATTGGGCATCTTAGTAATGAATGAAGCTTTTGACGAGTGGAGTAAGCCCAAGGAGAAAAGCAAAGTATATTTAGGGGACAACAAAGCATCTGAAAAGGCTTCTCGTGCTTATCCAGAACACTTTGATGAATGGGCTGAACGGGATTTAAAAGATTTAATCCACCGAGATTTTAACCATCCATCTGTAATTATGTGGAGTATTGGAAATGAAATTGAATGGACTTACAAACATTACTCTACCGTTTTTAACGAAGTAAATCCAGAAGCAAAGGCTTCTGGTTACAAATATATACCTGTTTACGACCCTGAAAAAATTAAACTGGTTTTTGAAAAAAACTTAAAAGGAAAGCCCGATCCTTTGGCTACTATTTCAAAACAACTAGTACAATGGGTTAAAGAAGAAGATACCACAAGGCCTACTACTTGTGGAAGTGTAATGCCTTCAATAGGTATGGTAAGCGGTTATGGTACTGCTGTTGATGTATATGGTTTTAATTACCGACAATCTGATTACGATATTGCACACAAAACATACCCTAATCTTAAAATCTTAGGTTCTGAAAATTGGGGTGCCTACTCGGAGTGGAAAAAGGTTAACGAACGTGACTTTGTAGCGGGTATTTTTGCATGGACAGGTTTTGCCTACCTAGGAGAAGCTGGTCCTTGGCCTCGTAAAGGATTAAATATTTCGTTTTTTGATTTTGCAGGAAATAAAACTCCACGAGGACACTTTTTTGAAACACTTTGGGTTGGTATTCCAAAGGTATATATGGTTACAACACCTGCCAAAACATCTGAATATTCTTATACTGAAAAAGAAGGCTGGAAATTTGATATACAACTTACACCAGCACCTGTTTGGAATAAATTAAGGCTTTGGGAATGGTATAAAGTAAATCCAAAATGGAATTATACTACTAACGAATCAATAGTAGTACAAACATATACAAATTGTGAGGAAGCTGAATTGTTTTTAAATGGAACTTCGTTAGGAAAACAAAAGCTAATTGATGTTGTTGAAGATGATCATATCTTAAAATGGCTAGTTCCTTATACTGAAGGCGAACTAAAAGTTGTAGGATATAACAATGGTATAAAAGCTGACGAATATATTCTAAAATCCCAAAAAGAAATTGCCACTATAAAAATCGAAAGCTCTAAAAAAACACTAAAAGCCGATGGTTATGATGTTGCTGTTATAGATATTCAATTAGTAGACAAAAATGGAACAATAGTTACTGACGCTGATACCGAAGTAACTTTTAAAATTAATGGTGAAGGTAAAAATATTGGCGTTGATAATGGCTGGGAAATGAATGTCCAATCTCATAAAACCAATACACTAAAAACACACAATGGAAAGGCTACTGTTATTGTGCAGTCTACTCGTAAACAAGGAACTATTGACATAAGTGGAAATGCAAAAACTATTTCTTCTAAAAAACTTATTTTAGATACTCATTAAACTAAAGGCAACAAGCGGTATCCATTAGATTATTTATAACATTTAATGAATACTGCTTTTTATTTTATGTCTTTTCATTTGTCTACAAACACAAACCGTTTAGTTTTTTACCTTTTGTTTCAAATTTCGGGTCACATTAATTTCTTGGGGATTAAGCAAATAATTTATGTAACCTAAAGAGGAAGAAAGCGGTATCTGTAACGCCTCTTAAATTTGCTCTAAAGAGTTTTATTTTAGCATTAAAAGATTCTGCATTTGCATTTGCATTTGTATTTCTATTATTGAAGAAACTAAGGATGTTATCAAAATTAGCTTTCACTGTATTTGCGGTTGTGTAAAAGGTTTTTAAATTTTCTTCGAAAGTATCTTCTATCCATTTGTTAAAATGCTCTTTAGCTATTAATTTATCTGTATTTTCATAGATGCTTCTAAATTCAAGAGTATGCTTGTAGGCGATTTCTATATGTGGATATAGTTTGAATAACAGGTTCGCTCTTTGCCTTTGGTTTTCTGTCCAATCATTTGTTTTTTTAGCTAGTATATATCTACTTCTAGCTAATAATTGTTTTGTTGAGTCTCCATTTGAGAGTTGGATAGCCTTATACTTAATCCCTTTTTTTTTAGCTTCTTCAATAGCTTTATTTTCCTTGTCTATTTCAATCCATCGTTGTTTTATTCTAAGATGTTGTAAAGATTCCATAGCTAATTTGACCACATGAAATCTATCTGTTACTAAAGTCGCTTCGGGGAATGCTGTTCTAACTGAAGATTCCATATTTTTAGCCATATCTAAGGTGATTTCTTTGACTTGTTTTCTTGAGACTAAAGAAATCATTTCTAATACTTTAATAATATCTACTGAACGTGTTCCTTTTATACAAGCAAGCATTGTTGCTTGTTTAGATTTTCCTTTTTTATTAGTTACAAAAGTATAGAGTTCTCCTTTAGATAAACTCACTTCGTCAATACTTAAATACTCGCTTATATTGTTGGGAAATATCATATAATCTTCTGCATGACTCTTTTGTTCCCATTCATTAAAACCACTACTGTAACTTTTGTAATGACGTCTTAATTTATCTGCTTTTACATTATAATAACTCCCAATATTACTAATAGTATCTTTGCGAGTATCAATTTGTACCTTTTAAAAAATCAGCAAGTTCTTGAGTTAATTTTGAACCTGCTGCTATAAATGAATAATCACTTTTTATCTCTTTACTACTGTCTTTATTGCGCCATCTACGACGTTTAATGACTAAATAAACAGCTTTACCTCTTATTGGAAAATCTTGAATTATTTTTTCTAAATAAAAGCCTTTTGATTCATAATCTGTGCGATTATAACCTTTGGGTAAGTCGTTCTTTTCTGTTAAATGAATATGGTAAATCTCTTGTCTGTTTGACACTTCTCCCAATTCATTAACCAAAACTAAATCAAAGTGATTTAGTAGGTCTCTTGGTAGAAATATAGATAAAGGGGTGTTCAACGTTTTCTCCCAAAGTTAACCTTTATCCCCAACTTTTTAACGTGACCCCAAATTTCATAAAAAATTTTCACAAAAATAGACCTTCGAAAAGGTCTATTTTAAATTACGATACTGAAATGAATGACTAAACCAAAGCGACAAACAAACCTTCATCTGTTTTAGTCACTGTAGCAATCTTATTCTTGGTTAAACCCTTAATCGTTTTATCCCATTTTTTGTTACTCAATCCAGACTGCTCTTTCAAACTATTTAATTCTACAGTTGTTTCCTCTTTTAACAAAGTAACAATTGATTTTTCCTCTTCGGATAACGCTACTGCTTTCTTTTCAGGACGCATTTGAGGGAAAAATAACACTTCTTGTATGGATTGATTATTGGTTAAATACATAATTAATCGATCCATTCCAATTCCCAATCCCGAAGTTGGAGGCATTCCGTATTCTAACGCACGAACAAAATCGTAATCAATAAACTCACCAGCCTCGTCATCTCCACGTGCAGCTAGTTTTAATTGTGCTTCAAAACGTTCTAATTGATCAATTGGATCATTTAATTCTGAATAGGCATTGGCTATTTCCTTTCCACAAACCATCAATTCAAAACGTTCTGTTAGCTCTGGTTTATTGCGGTGAGTCTTACACAACGGGCTCATCTCTTTAGGATAGTCTGTAATAAAGGTTGGCTGGATATAATTCCCCTCACATTTTTCACCAAACATTTCATCAATCAACTTTCCTTTACCCATGGTTTTATCTACATCAATCCCCATTTCTCGGGCTGCTTCAAAAAGCTCTTCCTCCGTTTTTCCGTCAATATCAAATCCTGTAAAATGCTTAATTGAATCCGCCATGGTTACCCTGGCGTAAGGTGCTTTAAAATTAATTTTATGATCTCCAAAAGTAGCTTCTGATGTTCCATTTACAGCAACAGCACAATACTCCAGTAATTGCTCTGTAAAATCCATCATCCAATTATAATCCTTATAAGCAACATAAATTTCCATTGCTGTAAATTCGGGATTATGTGTGCGATCCATACCTTCGTTACGGAAATTTTTTGAAAACTCATATACACCATCAAATCCACCAACAATTAGCCTTTTAAGATATAATTCGTTGGCAATCCTCATATATAATGGAATATCTAAGGAATTATGATGTGTTGTAAAAGGTCTTGCTGAAGCCCCCCCTGGTATTGGTTGTAAAATTGGTGTTTCGACTTCAAAATATTCACGCTCATTAAAAAACTGACGCATTGCATTAAAAAGCTTTGTACGCTTTACAAATACTTCTTTTACGTGTGGATTTACCACTAAATCTGCATATCGCTGACGGTAGCGTAATTCTGGATCATTAAATTCATCATACGTTTTTCCTTCACTATCTGTTTTAGGAAGTGGTAATGGCCTTAATGCTTTACTTAAAAGTTTAAAGTCTTTAATTAAAACTGTAATTTCTCCTACCTGAGTAGTAAATAATTCTCCCTCGATCCCAATAAAATCTCCTAGATCTAAAAGCTTTTTAAATAACTCGTTATATTTAGTTTTATCATCTCCTGGGCAAATTTCGTCTCTATTAAAATATACTTGGATTCTTCCTTCTGAATCTTGGATTTCGGCAAAGGAAGCTTTTCCTTGAATTTTCTTTCGCATCAAACGTCCAGCAATAACCACTTTTTTTCCTTCTGTGTAATTTTCTTTTATACTTTTTGAAGTGTTATCTAAGGGAAATAAATCAGCTGGATATGGGTTTATCCCCATTTCACGAAGCGTTTTCAATTTGTCTCTACGTATCAGTTCTTGTTCAGATAATTGCATAGTTTACTTTTAAGAAGCGCAAAGATAAGTATCGGATTACGAAGTACGAAGTACGAACTATTAATTTTAAGCATCTAACCTTATTCAAAAAATCAAAAACTTAAAAATTCTTTATATTTACTAATATAACATCTTACTACTTTAATTATGTTTTTAAATAAAATGGAAATCCGCTGGAGTGATTTAGATCCTAATCAACACCTTGCAAATTCTGGTTATATGAATTTTATGAGTGCCACTCGAATGAAACACATGGTATCTCAAGGAGTTAATTACTCTGATTTAAAAAAATGGAATATTGGTCCAGTAGTACTTAGAGAGGAAATTCATTATTTTAAAGAAGTTTTTCCAGGAAAACCTGTGTACGTAAGCCATGAAGTATCTGGAATTAGTGATGACGGTACTTTTTATAAGGTTAGGCATAATTTTTACAATCATAAAGGAGAAAATTTTGCTAGAGGGGTAATGACTGGAACATGGATAAATCTTAACACACGAAAAATAACCCCTCCAAATACTGAAATAATTGAGAAATTGATGAGTAAAGATCGTTGTGAAGATTTTGTTACTCTAGATCCTAAAAAAATACGTTTAAATCACATTCAACCACAAAATATTAATCTTTAGTTTGATCAAATAGGTTCAATTAGATTTCGTAAAATCTTTGTAAATTAAAATACTAAAACACAAAAACTATGTTAGGAGGTTCAATGGGTTATTATATTATTGCAGGAATTGTATTTTTAATCAGTTCGTTTGTTAGTAATAAACTTAAAAGTAAATTTAAAAAATATTCAGAGCTATCACTTCAGAATGGGATGAGCGGTGCGGAGATTGCTGAAAAAATGCTTCGAGACAATGGAATTAGAGATGTGAAAGTTATTTCTACTCCTGGTATGCTTACGGATCATTACAACCCTCAAAACAAAACCGTAAACCTAAGTGAAGGCGTTTATAATCAGCGTAATGCCGCAGCCGCAGCCGTAGCTGCACATGAAGTAGGTCATGCTATACAGCATGCGCAAGCCTATCAATGGTTGCAAATGCGTTCTAAAATTGTACCCGTAGTTGGAATCGCAGGTAAATTTTCAAATATTGTACTTATGGCAGGGTTGGTTTTATCTGCAAGTGGTACTGCTTTTGGAAATACTATTTTTTTAGTAGGAATTATATTATTCGCCATAACTACAGCTTTTGCATTTATAACACTCCCTGTAGAATATGACGCGAGTAATCGTGCTTTAGCATGGTTAAAAAATTCTTCGGGCATGTTAAATAGAGAAGAACATGCGGCGGCTAAAGATGCCCTAAAATGGGCAGCTCGTACTTACTTAGTAGCTGCTTTAGGTTCCTTAGCAACACTTATGTATTTTGTATTGAAATACATGGGAAACCGAAGATAAATTAAGTTTAAATAGTGTGGTGCAGTTTTTACTATGGTACCTAAACAAGAAACCCCATTTGAAACTAGTTTCAAATGGGGTTTCTTGTTTTTCTTACTTAAATTCTTATGAACTCTAAGTATTCTTACTTTTCGCTTTAGTAAATCCATAAAAGTTTTGAGTAACAAATTTTTTAGGAAACTTATGATCGCCTTTAAAACCAATTTCTATTTCACCACTATCTTCAGCAATATAGTTGGTTTTAAAAATATAATCCCAAATACTCAAACTAATACCAAAATTAACTCCACTTTTCCCTTTTGGCAAAATGTAAGCGTGGTGATAAAGGTGCATCACTGGATTATTGAATAAAAATTTTAAAGGACCCCATGTTATCTTAATATTAGAATGATTAAAATGTCCGATTAATATCGCAAAAAAATGAACCATATAAGCTTGCTCAGGCTCAAAGCCACCAAGTAACATTATGGCAAACGTTTTTAATGGTTTATATAAAATATTCTCCATCCAATGATAACGTAAATGTGCTGCAAACCCCATTTCCTTAACACTATGATGTACCTTATGAAATCTCCATAAAAACAAATAACGATGAAGCAAAACATGGGTGCACCACTGTACAAAATCAAGCAAGATAAAAAACAAAAGCAATTGAGCCCACATCGACCAACCTGAAATATCTATTAATGTCAAAGATTGATTTGTCAACCCAAAATCGATTAAAACAAGCTCCATTAATTTATAAAAACCACTAACAGCGATAGTAAACAGGAAAAAATTAAAAAACATATAACCAACATCAAGCCAAAAATCTTGACGAAAAATAGCTTGATTTTTTCGCCAAGGAAATAAAATTTCAAGCGTCCACACTAGCAAGGAAATTAAAATAAGTCCCCAAAAATAGTTGACGTACCAATCCACGTTAAAAGTTATGGAATTCCATACCCATCCAGTGGCTTCATAAATCGCATCTACTATTTCTATAAAATATCTTTTCATAATTATTTAAAAAGCACAACTCGCTGGTAAAGGAGCAATTTGATCTAAACCCGAAGCAAAATTTTCTTCCAAAATCACCCTAAAAAAACCTGTTTCTACGGATCCCTTAAAGGCGATTGTTCCGTAACCAGAAGTATTCATATGCGCTCTTATAATTACTATTTCACTTTTTTTGATTTTTATTCCTCTTAAAGCACGTACAAAAGGTTGTTCGTTTATATGACTGTGCCCTAAAATTCTTCTTTTTATTAATGTTTCATTCTTAGAAACTATTTCCCACCAATTTGCATATTGATTACATCCTTTATCGGGGCTAATAATCCCAACATTAAAAGTGTAATTATTTTCTTCACCACTAAAAACTACAGTTACGATTTGAGCTTCTTCTTTTAATATTACAGGTTGTGATACTACTTCTTCTAAAGTTGAAATTCCATTTGGGTTCGTTTCATCTGAATAAAATTCATAATTACTTGCAATTAAGATGTTTGCAATTAATAAAAACGGAATTATTAATAGTGAAGGTTTCATAAGTTCCTTTAGTTTTTAGTAAAGTTAATTTGTTTTTATGTATAAATGTGGTTACAATTATTACAAGATCGCTCCTTTCCTTTTGGAAAAGAAATTTATGATAATTAAAAAAATAGTATTAACTCATATCCTGTTGCTGTAGCTTAGTCGTAAAAGCAATATTAAAATTTCAATACCCTTAATATGCATTTCCTAGTTCCCACTAATTTTCTACAACATAAATATAATAAGTAAACCCCTTTAAAGTAAAAGCGAATTAAATTGAACTGACTTATTGATGGGTTCAAAATTTTGCCGAAATTTGTTTTTTATAATAAACTATAGCTATGAGTAAAGTAGGAGTTATAATGGGAAGTACAAGTGACTTACCAGTAATGCAAAAGGCAATTGATTTTTTAAAGGAATTAGAAATAGAAGTTGAAGTAGATATCGTTTCAGCCCATAGGACTCCTGAAAAATTATTTGATTATGCCACTAATGCACACAGCAGAGGTGTAAATGTAATAATTGCAGGTGCAGGTGGGGCAGCACATTTACCAGGAATGGTAGCTTCAATGTCACCATTACCTATAATTGGAGTTCCTGTAAAATCCAGCAATTCAATTGATGGATGGGATTCTGTTTTATCAATTTTACAAATGCCAGGAGGAGTACCCGTAGCTACAGTGGCACTTGATGGAGCTTTAAATGCTGGAATATTGGCCGCTCAAATTCTGGGGGCTCAAAATAAACCAATTCAAGATAAAATAATAAAATACAAAGAGCAGTTAAAACAAAAAGTAATTGCAGGCTCGGCACAATTAAAGTCTAATTGATAAAGTGATTTAAACTTTTTGCTTCAATCGAAAAAAGCAAACTATTTCTATTAAAAAAAACAAAAAGCCGTGGAATAAATTTACGCTGTGCTTTTTGATTTTACTATTGTTTTTGTTTTCAATGACTGTTTAAAAACACAAATAAATACTGTATTTTTTAGTTACCTTCTCTTTCACCTCCTAAATATTCTCCACAATACCAAGCTCCAAAACCACTATAACTTACTCATATTTATACAATCAACACAAAACAGATTACGTTTTTTGAGTTTTTAATTTCGGAAAATTATGTACATTCATTTTTATGAATGAATCATTACCAAATTTTTCGATTAAGCATTGGAGTGAAGCAGATCGACCTCGAGAAAAATTAATGGAAAGAGGAAAAAAATCATTAACTGATGCCGAGTTAATGGCTATTTTAATAGGATCTGGAAGTAGAAATGAAAGTGCCGTAAGTTTATGTAAACGAATTTTAGCAAGTGTAGATAATAATTTAAATCAACTAACTAAACTTGGAATTAGTCAACTCACAGGATTTAAAGGAATAGGAGAAGCTAAGGCGATAACTATAGTTGCTGCTTTGGAATTAGGGAGACGACAACAAGCGCAAGAAATACATGTTCAACCAATAATAACCGCCAGTATTGATGTTTTTCGTTACATGCAACCCCTATTAGGTGATTTACAACATGAGGAATTTTGGGTGTTATTTCTTGATAATTCCAATAAGATTTTACATCGAAAAATGATGAGTCTAGGAGGGCAAACAGGTACTACAATAGATATAAAATTAATTTTTAAGACCGCATTAGAATATAGTGCTATTGCCATAATACTATCCCATAATCACCCTAGTGGAAAGCTCACTCCTAGTAACTCTGACAAACAGAGTACTAAAAATATTATTACAGCAGGAGAAACTCTAGACATAAAAATACTAGACCATGTAATTGTAACGGAGAAAAACTATTTTAGCTTTGCCGATAAGGGTTTATTGTAACTTTTTTTGTTTTTATCAGTTTAGAATAATAGATTACTTTTTATGAAAAAAATACTGTTTTTATTTTTATTATTTATAACTAAAATATCCTTTAGCCAGTCGTTGTCGGATTATAAGTATGTGTTAGTTCCTAAAACTTTTTCATTTCAGAAAAAAGCACACCAATATAATTTAAATAAATTGACTCAGTTTTTATTGAATAAATATAATTTTGAGGCTTTAATTGAAGATGATGACGGTCAGGCACTGTCAACAATAAATCCCTGTGAACTATTAAAATTAAAAACTATAGCTAAGGGTACGATGATTACTAAAATTACATTTAATTTTATCGATTGTAAGGGAAATATTGTTTACACTACAAAAGAAGGTGTCAGTCGTAAAAAAGAATACAAAGAATCTTATACTGAAGCAATACGAAATGTATTTAATGATAGAGTAATTAAAATTCATAGTTATTCAAAAAAAAATACCAAATCCGTTTTGGTGGAAAAAAATCAGATTCAAACACAAAAAGCACCAACAATTAAATCATCTGAAGCTTTTCAATTAGATTTTGAATTAAGAGGTGTGCATTATAATTTTGTGCCATTATCAAAAACAAAATATTCAATAATTAAAGGTGGACAATCAATAGGAACCGCTAGTAAAATGGAAAACTCTGAGCTGTACAATGTTGATGCAGGTTTATTGTCAGGCAAAGGAGTATTTGATAGTTTTGGGAATTTTAAATTAAAACGAATTAATCCAGCGAATAAGAAAGAATTAATAGATACGCTAATTCGCACAAAATAGCTTACAGTATTACATTACTTAAAAAAAGTTTAAAATGGTATATTTGCCGAGAATTTTTTGATAATTAGCATAAACAAAAATCTATGAAATTTAATATTGCACTACTTGCTGGAGATGGAATCGGACCAGAAGTTATAGACCAAGCTGCAAAAGTTTGTGATGCTGTAGCTGTGAAATACAACCACGAAATTAATTGGAAACCAGCTTTGACTGGTGCTGCAGCGATTGATGCAGTAGGAGAACCGTATCCAGATGATACACATGAAATTTGTGTTAATGCTGACGCCGTTCTTTTTGGAGCTATTGGTCACCCCCGTTATGACAACGACCCATCTGCAAAAGTACGCCCAGAACAAGGTTTATTAAAAATGCGTAAAAAATTAGGGCTATTTGCTAATGTACGCCCTACGTTTACATTTCCTTCATTAATTGATAAATCTCCATTAAAAGAAGAAAGAATTAAAGGAACAGATTTAGTATTCTTACGCGAATTAACTGGTGGTATTTACTTTGGAGAAAAAGGTAGAAGAGACGGTGGAGAAACTGCCTTTGACAATTGTGTTTATACAAGAGCTGAAGTACAGCGTTTAGCTAAAAAAGGTTTTGAATTAGCAATGACGCGTACTAAAAAATTATGCTGTGTTGATAAAGCAAATGTCCTAGAGACATCAAGATTATGGAGAGAAACCGTACAAGCTATGGAAAAGGACTATCCAGAAGTAGAGGTTTCTTACGAATTTGTAGATGCGGTAGCAATGCGCTTGGTGCAATGGCCAAATAGCTATGATGTATTAATTACAGAAAACCTATTTGGTGATATTTTAACTGATGAAGCTTCTGTTATTTCTGGATCTATGGGATTAATGCCTTCAGCTTCTGTAGGAGAAAAAACTTCTTTATACGAGCCAATACATGGTTCCTACCCTCAAGCTACCGGAAAAGATATTGCAAACCCATTAGCAACTGTATTATCTGCAGCAATGATGTTTGAGGATGCTTTTAACCTAAAAGAAGAAGCTGAAGCTATACGTACTGTTGTTAATAAATCTTTAGCTGAAGGTATTGTGACTGAAGATTTAGCTGGTGATGCTAAAGCTTATAAAACAAGTGAAATAGGAGATTGGTTAGCTAAAAATATTTAGTAAACTTAAATCTTATAACAATAAAGGCTACCCATCTTAAGATTGTGTAGCCTTTTTTATACCAAGATTATGAAAATAGTTATTATAACTCTGATTACTCTATTAACTATTTTTGGATGTAAGTCCGAAAAAGAAACTAATTTAGTTGTAGAAAATCAAAATAATTTAGATACCATACGACCCAATCAATCTCGATTAAAATTCTTGAAACTAAAAAAAAGAATAAAATTAAAACTAGAAGGGAGTTCTAGTTTTATAGCAGTTCAAGAACACTTAAATTCTATCAATAATAAAACATATTCAAATTTGCAGAATACTATTTCTGAATTGAGTCAAGATTTAACTGATTTTCAAAAAACGATTCCTTATGATTTTAAAAACAATCAGGTATTGAGCAGAGTAAATCAATTAAAAACTTATTGTTTATTATTAGATAGTGATCTAAATAACCAAAAAAGTGATTCTTTGAAATTAGTTACTACAATTGAACGAACTCTAACAACGTACAATTCATTAATAGTACAACTCAACGAGACTGAAAATGGTATTTCTAAAGATTTTGAAAGGGAATTAGAAAAAGCTAAATTCAATAAGGATTCATTAAAACAAAGTGAAGTAGCACCTTTATTTTAAAAAGAATAATTAACAGCTGTAATAAAGTTAATTCCTGGCGCTGAAATCCCCGAAGAATATAGCCTGTAACGTTGATCTGTAATATTTTCTAAAGCTCCTGAAAAACGCAACTTAGAATTGATATTATAATGCCCTCGAATGTTAACTGTATACCAACTAGATAAAAATGGATTTCCATCCTTATCTTTAGCATAAATATCTGTCTTTAATTTTTCAGAAGGAGCCAAATCATTAAAAGTAAAGCCTCCATTGAAATCACTAAAAAAATCAAGACTCCATTTTTTTTTATGGTAAATAAAGTGCATATTTCCAAAGCTGGGGGGAACGTGCCTTACACTTACTTCTTTACCACCTACAAGTGTCTCTTCCCCTTTTGTTAGCGTGTAGCCTCCTTTTATTTTTAAGAAAGAAGTAAAAGGTATTTGTCCTAACAATTCAAATCCAAAAATTCGAATACTATTACTATTTTGAGTAGCGAAAATATTGCTTTGTTCTCCTCTAAATAAAATAGTTTCTTCTCCCCTCAAATTAAAAGTATCTTCAGTTAAAGCGTCTTCAAGAAAAGTATGATAAGCTGTAAATGAAGCTTTGTAACTATTCCTATCATATTCAGTACTAAGTGAAAAATTATAAGCGTATTCTGATTTTAAATTAGGGTTAGGGACTATTAATGTCCCTGGTTTAGAATCATTAAAAATTTTACCAATATCATCTATATTTGGAGCTCGAAAAGCGGTATTAGCATTTCCTCTGATAGAAAATTCAGAATTTAATCGATAAGTACTTCCTAAACTCCACGTTAAAGCATTTATATCCGCAGTTGCATTTACAAAAGGAAAATCTAATTCCGGCTTTTCAAAATCGGCCCGTAATTTTACATGATTGTAACGTAAACCACCAGAAATATTAAAGGGAGTATTTATTTGTAAATTAAAAACAGCGTATGCGCCTATGGATTTCCAGGTAGAATCATCAGGATATCTTGTAGAGATATTATTCGAAATTTCTTTAGTTTCTATATTTGTTATGTTAGCAGTACTATTAACTTCATTCGTAACATATTCAGCACCGTAATTAAATCTTAACCTTCTAATTTTTTTTTCCGCATCTAAATTAAATGTTAAAACGTCCAATTTTTCCGTATTATTGGTTTTTATCAGAGAGTTAAAATCACGTGTATTTCTACTTTCTTCAAAAAATTGATAAGCACTTGATATTTTAAATCTATCAGTTAATAATGAATTTCCGTTATAAGAAATAGTTTGTAGGGTCATAAACCAATTTTGAGGTCCATAAAACCATTCCGCACTTCTAAATTGGTTCTCTTTTTTTCGTTGTAATCGGTCGTATCGGTCATACTTTGAACTACCTGAATATATAAACTGCAAACCAAAATCCCAATAACTAGAAGGTTTATAACTAATTTTTTGCAAAAAATTAGTTTGATCATAACCCGATTTTACCTGTTTTTTAGGATTACTATTTTTAACAACTATATCTATATTATTTTCCGTTGTTACATAATCATTTCTCAAAAAACTTGAAGGACCTTTGCTTCCTTGCTTTAAATCATCGAAACTACTAAAAGAAAAACTACTAACTGTTCCCCACTTTTTAAAGGATAAGTTTACATCTGCATGTACCGTATTTTCGAAATTAGCAGTTGATGAACGATAAAAAATATTTCCCGTTACGATTTTATTTTCATTTTCTGATACTAATTTTGGGCTTAGAGTCTTGAAATTAAGTGTTCCTCCAATAGCATCACTACCATAAATTATAGAACCTGGCCCTAATATTACCTCTGAGCTTTCTAGCGAAAGCGGGTCTATAGAGATAATATTTTGTAAGTTTCCACTTCTAAAAATAGCAGTATTCATTCGAACCCCATCTACTGAAATCAAAAGCCGATTGGTTGAAAAACCTCTTATAATGGGACTCCCACCTCCTTGCTGACTTTTTTGAACAAAAACACTTCCTGTTTTAGCAATAGCATCAGCTGTTGTTTGTGGTTGTGTAAGAAAAATATCCTCTTTTTGGATACTGATTACTTTTTTTGAAATTTGTCTTTTTAGCTGCTTCCATTTAGTATTTGAAATTACGACCTCGTCTAAGGATTCACTCAATGAGGGCAAATAAATACTATTTTTTTGTGATATAATTTCCTTTGACGATAACACAATTGTTTCGAAACCGACTGAAGAAAAAGAGAATTTTTCAGATGGATTAGACAAATTTAACTTGAGTTCTCCTTTTTTACTAGTTGTTATTTGTTTCTTATTGATATTTGAAATAGCTTGAAAATTAAAAATACGTTCTAAGGTATTATAATTATATACCTTAACAATTTGTGATTGTAATAGGATAGGATAAATTAAATAAATGAAAAAAAGAATTTTTCGCATATTAACTAAATAATTCTTGTATTACATTTAAAGATTTCGGTTTTTTAAATCCTTCAATATGCAATGAAAAGTACAAAAGTAAGTTTTCTAATAATTTTACACGCCCTGATTTGGAGATTGTATTACTTATCAAATTATCAAAATCTGTGCCCAATATGATTTTAAAATTAATTAATTCCTCCTGATGTATGTAGTAACCAGATTTTGAAGTAATATCAAATTTACCTTCTACTAAATCAAATTGAGGAAGTGTATTATTTGTAATATCTGGAAAAAAGCCCAAAAAGCGACTTAATTTTATTAAAAAAAAATGAGGAAACAAGGTGGTTTTTTCATTTTGATCCAACCAATTTGTGGATTCCATTATAAAATTAAATAAATCTTCATCTGGTTGATTGTCGATTAAAACTTGATTTAGAATTTCTGCAATAAAAGTAACAATACTTCCTTTAATTACATTTGTATGAAGGCTTTTGTAATGAGTTGTAGGCTTGGCTTCTTTTAAACTATTAAGTGAACCTTTACTATTGTGAATAGCATCTATATCTAACAAGGATAATAATTGAAAAAAAGATGCTCTGATTTTACCTTTTTTTGATTTTAAAACAGCTCTTATAAGGTATGAGCTTGCTCCTTCTTTTTTGGTATACAGTTTTACGATTAAATCTGATTCACCGTACCTTAAGCTATGAATAACAAAAGCTTCTGTTTTTATTTGCATTAGCGAACTATAAGTAACTTTCCAACTTTAGTTTGTAATTGGTCTTCACTGGTTATTAATACAAGGTAAACTCCTGTAGCAACTTTATTTCCACTAAACGATCGAGTGTCCCATTCAATTAGACCACTACCTATTCCATTTGTAGAGCTATTTTGCGCTTCGTATACAAGGTTACCTTCAATATCAGTAATCTTAACATTAGCAGCAGGTGTAAGCCCTTCTATTCTAATCTTAACATCTCCATATTCTGGACGTATAGGGTTAGGAAATATTTTAAACTTATCAAAAGATTGTTGTGCTTCAACAACATTAGATTTGAATTCCATAAGCCCTTTATCTGTCGCAAAAAAGATGTTACCTGTTAAATTATCAATAGCTATATCCCTAATATTATCGGAAGGTAATGGTGAGTTTTTTGTGGTAAATTGGTTTAGAGTTTCTTGCCCATTTGGCGAAAATTGAAAAACACCAGCACCATTTGTAGCAACCCATTTATTATTTTCAGCATCAACAACAATATCAGTTACTGGTTGATCTGCCAAAAGTTCTTGAGGAACTCCATCTTCTAAAAAAATTATTGGTTCAGCAATTATAGATTTAGGATCATCTATAATATTGTCTGGGTTTTTAATGATTCTAAGTCCCTGATTATAACCTACCCAGAGATCACCTTCATTATCAATTATTAAGGATTTTAATTGTAAAACATCAATATCATCTAATGTACTTGTAGGGATTAATGTTGTTGTTTTTGCCTGAGGGCTATAACCGATAAGTCCCCCTCTAAAGGTTGCCAAAATCACATTATCATTTTCTGTAAAAACAAAATCAGACGCACCTGCTAAAAAACCAGGTTTTATACTTAAAATATCACTAGTCGATACTTCGTTCACTTCTGCCCCAGAAATAGAGAGTTCTTTTAACATTCTTTCAGTTAAACTATTTATTACCCAAAGACCTCCATTGTTATCAAATGCTGATTTAAAAACTGAAGTCCTTTCGAATAGTTGATTTTTTTCAAGGTTACTGTTGTTAATAGTAATTTTCTCAAAGATGTTATTTTCATAAATCAACATTCCAGAAACGAAACCTGAAAAATAGACTCTGTTAATATTATTTCGATCAATTAAAGCATGAACAATTCTTTCTGCTTCAAAATCAGTAAAAGGAATATTTAACCAAACTCCATTTCTCATTCTTGAGAGTCCTAGTTTACTAGCGTTTGTTCCTGCAAAACCAAACTTGTCGTCTAATTCCCCATAAGTAAGCCAAGTATCTCCATTGTAGGTATCAATAGAGAATATTTCATTTCTAGATGGCCCAACAGGACTTAAGATTTCACCATCTATCAATTTTTGATTTTTAGTCTTCTGGTATCCCTTTCCTTTTTCTGCAAAGTAAACCTCATTATTCAAAAAAAAAGTTTCTGAAATTTTATTTTTAATGCCTGTAAATTCTACAGTCTCTTCAATATTAAAGCTAGTATCAAGCCTTATATACCTATCATTTATTCCGCTACCATTGTTTTGGTCACTTTGAGTGAGTGATAATTTATTTGCTGACACAGAAAAGTCAACTATTTTTATAGGATTACTCGTGTACCTCTCAACAAATTGAGTTCCATTAAAAGAATAAATCTTAGTATCGTCTTTCGAAATAATTTGTCCTGAAAAAATCTTAAAATCATTAAAAGAGTTCGACTGTATATTAATCCAATTATCCACCAATAATAAATTTTGGTCTCTTTTATTACCTTTGAACGTACCTCTACCCTCTATACTAGCGAAAATAAAATCTCCAATTACACCTAAAGAAATAACATTACTAATTTCTGATAAGCCATTACTAATTTGATACGTATTTCGAAAAACAGATTTATCCAAATCAAACTCAATAATTCCAAAACCAGTTGCTATGTACAAGAAATTTTCATCTTCAAAAAAATCATTTATAAAAATTTTATCTGCTGGAAAGTTTTGAAGCGTAGAAATATCAAGAAATGACATTACTTTTCGGGTCTTTTCATCTATGACCTCTACCAGCCCGTTTTCGAATCCTACAAAAATTAGCTCACGACTCTCACTATATTTTATTACTTTAATTCCTTCAGAAGCAAGCCCATTAATTGTAGAAAATTCAGTAGTTGTATTATTTAAAGTATTATAAATAAAAAAAGAATTACTGGCAGCAACATACAACTTATTTTCCGAATTATCTGACGAAACTATATCTACATAAGAAAAATGACTCTCCCAATTTTTACTAAAATCCTGACTCCAACATAAGTGTTGCAGTAATAGTAATAGTAGAGTAGCTTTCTTTAGCATAATAGAATATTTATGAGAACACATTAAACTAATTTATAATGCTTTTTTAAGAGCAAGGATATATCCTAGATGGATACCTTCATGAAAATTATTGAAATGAAAAGCATCGTTGATAGTTTTCAATTCAAATGTGGTACTTGTCATATATGCTGAATACGTTTTAAAAGCATCTGCTTCTATATCTTTTTCTGTTTGATCAATAGTAGTAAACAAATATTCACATAAATCTTTTAGCTCTTCTTCGGTAGCATCACGCTTCGTAAAAGTTCCTTTTTTATATAAAATTACCCATTCTTCAGGGATATTTTTATCTAAACCACTTAAACCATAAACTAGAAGCTGCTGAGTGACTACTACATGGGCAATATTCCAAAACAAATTATTATTAAATCCTTTAGGAACTTCGTTTAATTTTTCAAGGCTATAATGAGTTAGAATTTTACTTAAAGCCTTTCTATTTACTCTAGTAATTTCGAGAGCATTTTTTAAATCTTTCATGAATAATAAATTTAGTTCCAAAAATATGTTTTTTCTACCAGATTTCATTTTCCTTTGCCATGAAATACAAATTATATAAAAGGATGATTAAAAAAGTTTATCATTTAAGTACTTGTAGTACCTGTAAACGAATTATTAAAGAATTAGGCTTGAAAGATAATTTCGAACTACAAAATGTAAAAGAAAAACCAATTTCAGAGGAAGAATTAGAAAAGCTAAAAAGTTTTATTGGAAATTATGAAAACTTATTTAATAAACGAGCAATACTGTATCGGGAACGAAATTTAAAAGAAACAACACTTTCTGAAGTTAATTATAAAAATTTAATTTTGGAACATTACTCATTTTTAAAAAGGCCGATTATTCAAATAAATGACCAATATTTTATTGGTAACGCTAAAAAAACTATTGAGAATGCTAAGAAATACATCCAAAATTTAAAATGAATAAGCGTAAACTAGCGCTGATTGCAGCAAGTTTTGTTGCTATTTTTTATGCTGTCAATTTTAGCGTAGCTAAGGAGATTATGCCCCATTATATTAAACCTTTTGGATTTATATTGTTTAGGGTTACAGGTGCGTGTGCCCTATTTTGGCTAGTCGGATTTTTAGGTCCTAAAGAAAAAATAGATAAGAAGCATTATCCAAGAGTATTTTGGGGTGCCTTTTTTGGAATGGCTGTAAATATGCTAGCATTTTTCTATGGGCTAAATTTGACTACTCCTATAAATGCATCAGTTATGATGGTTACTGCACCTATTATCACTTTTATTTTGGCAATAGTCTTTTTGAATGAAAAAATTCAGCTAAGACGTGTTTTCGGTTTAATGTTGGGGGTTGTTGGTGCAATAATAATGATTGCTTATGGAAAAGGAAATGTAGAAAATGCAACCAATCCTACTTTGGGTAATTTTTTAATTTTTATTAATGCAGCTTCCTTTGCCTGTTATTTAGTAATTGTTAAAAAACTAACACAATTATACCATCCATTTACTTTTATCAAGTGGATGTATACATTAGGTGTGATTATGGTACTTCCATTTGGATTAGATCAGATCCTGGAAATGCCAATAGAAAAGATCCCTCTTTCAGGATTTTTGAGCATTGGCTATGTAGTTGTTTTTGTAACTTTTGGAACTTATATTCTTAACATCTTTGCAATTAAAGAACTAAAACCAACCACGGTAGCTGTGTTTATATATTTTCAACCCTTTTTGACCTCTATTATTGCTAGTGTATTAGGCACCGATACTATAGATGTAATTAAGGTTATAGCAACATCTCTAATATTTGCAGGAGTATATTTGGTTAGTATTAAAACAAATAAAAATGAACTTTAATATTAGAAGTAAAAAAAGACAACTTTTATATTGTTGTTGCTTCCTTTTTTTTGATTTTGAGCTTCTTTTATTTTGAGGATTGCAGATTTGATTCATAATTCAAGTGTTGTATCTACGAATTGAATCTACACCCCCTTTAACCATAAAAACTACAAAATTGTAAAAAAATATTTCCCCGAAAGATATATATATATATATATATGGAATTTAGTAAGAGTTGTAAATAGTTCTATCTTAAATACTAAAGAAATTTTGAAGGATGAAACCGTAAAAATTGTTTTAATTGGCTTTAAGCCGATTTAATCATATCATTTCGCATATAATTTGATTTTTTGTATTTTTAGCATCTATGGGAAAAGTATTACAGACAAAAATATCAAAATCGATAGAAATATTAAAAAGTCATAAAAGTAAAGTAGATAATTACAAATCATCGAAACGCCTAGATAGTCTACTTTTATTAAAGAGAAATGATTATTCTCGTTTAGAAGATTTAGCTATTGAATTAGAAATAAGTGTAACTACACTGCGTAGATGGTTAAATCGCTATAAATCTGTAGGCCTTACTACTTTCCTAAAAAAAGAAACACGTAATCGTCCTTACAGTATTATTACACCAGAAATCCATGAAGGATTAAAAAAACGTCTTTCTGATCCTGACAATCCTTTTAATGGCTTTTGGGATGCCCAAAATTGGATCAAAGAAACTTACGGAGTTGAAGTAAACTACAAATCACTATGGAAACATATTACAACTAAATTAGACGGGAGATTAAAAATTCCAAGGAAGTCATATATTAAAAAAGACTCACAAGCAAAAGAAGCTTTTTTTAAAACTTCCTACTACGCTAGCCCAGGTTAGAGATAGTCTAAATAAAGACAACTATGATTCTATTAATTTGTATTTTCAAGACGAAAGTAGATTTGGCTTAATGACATTAGTAGGTTCTTGTTTGTCGGCCATTGGAGTACGCCCTAAAGTTCATTATCAACATAAATTTGCAAATACCTATTTATGGGCAAGCTATTCTCCTATCAATGGAGATAGTTTTGTTTGGGAAATAAATGGCGTGGACACTACTATTTTTGAGCACTATTTAGAGGAATTCTCTAAACCAAAACCCTAGAGAATATAAAATAATAGTTATTGATAACGCTGGATTTCATGCCTGTCAAAATATAGAAATTCCTGATAATATCTATTTACTAAGAATTCCGCCATATACCCCTGAACTAAATCCCTGCGAACAAGTATGGCAATACATAAAGCAACGATTCAAGAATAAAAGTTCGAAAGTATTGATAATCTGAAGGATTGGCCACATAAAATGGTTCAGAATATAGATAGTCATTTGATCAAATCTATTGTTGGAAACCACCATTATAATGATAATCTTGATAAAATCGTTTTATAGTAGAAATGGTATCAGATGTATTTTCAAATTCAATTATTCTTTCTTCTTTTCATTCCAAGTACCATGAACACCTCCAAGCAATTAACTTATCAGTCTAACAGCCACAATCCCCAGAATCACATCCTTTTTTATTTTTGGACTTGAAAAAATATTTACGGATCAAAAAAATAATTGCTCCTATAAATAATATAATTATCGCTATATCTTGGAAGGATTGCATGTTCGTTGTTCGTTGTTCGTTGTTCGTTGTTCGTTGTTCGTTGTTCGTTGTTAAATGATGAAAAATAAATTTAAACAGCACTGCTTTATTGTTAATAAAATTTCTTTCTGATTTTTATTAACAAGCATAATGCGATTCACTATTTCAAAAACTGATACGCTATTAAGGCAGCTACATATGCCAAGCCACTCATAAATATAAATTGAATACTTGGCCACATCCAACCATTGGTTTCTTTTTTAACAATAGCTATTGTACTAGCACATTGCATTGCAAAAGCATAAAATAATAATAGCGAAATTCCAGTAGCAAAATCAAATAAAGGTTTCCCATTTGCTGGATTAATTTCTGAAGCCATCCTATTTTTGATTGTTTCTTCTTCTTCACTTCCCACACTATAAATGGTCGCCAGCGTGCTAACAAAAACCTCTCTAGCAGCAAAGGAGGTAAGCACAGCAATTCCTATTTTCCAGTCATATCCTAATGGCTCAACAATGGGAGTAATGGCTTTTCCCATATAACCCATATAGGAATTCTCTAGCTTATAGCTTGAAATTTCCTGGCTCTTGGCTAGGTTATAAAGTATCGTTTTTTTTATTTTGATGGAATCATTAATCGCTATAGGGCTAATCTGATATACTTTTTTAAAAACGCTATCTTGGAGCGCCCTTTTATAATTTACTAATTCTGTTTCAATACTTTTTTTATTAAAGTCCGAAAAACCTTCGGTTTGAATTCTATTGGAAACAATACCTTCGGCATTATTAAAATTATCTGAAAAACCATTTGAACCCAAAAACCAAAGTATAATAGAAATTGCTAATATAATTTTTCCTGCTCCTGCAATAAAAGCTTTTGTTTTTTCATAAATATTTATTGCAACATTTTTAAATAATGGAATTTTATAATTTGGCATTTCTACTACAAAAAAACTTTTGGTTTCGATCTTCATAAACTTATTTAGCAACGATGCTGAGATTAATGCTGCTCCAAAACCTATAAAATACAATAGCATTAATGTAAGACTCTGGTATCCAAAAACCCATGCAATCCTATGCTCTGGTATTACTAACGAAATAGTAATAAGATACACTGGTAACCTAGCAGAACAAGTTGTAAAAGGCACTACCAAAATAGTAATTAACCGTTGTTTCCAATTTTCGATATTCCGGGTAGCCATTACTGCAGGAATAGCACAAGCTGTACCAGAAATTAAAGGAACAATACTTTTTCCACTTAACCCAAATCGGCGCATCAGTCGATCCATAATAAATACTACTCTACTCATGTATCCACTCTCTTCCAAAATGGAAATGAATAAAAAAAGAAAAGCGATTTGCGGAATAAAAATCACGATCCCACCAATACCTGGGACAATGCCTTCTACTAGCAAATTAGTCAAAGCTCCTGAGGGTAATGTTTCTCTAAAAAAATCACTCATCCAAGCAAAAGCATTATCAATTAAGTCCATTGGGTAACTTGACCAATCATATATAGCTTGAAAAATAAATAGTAAGATCAAAAAGAAAATAGCAAATCCCCAAACCTTATGAATTAAAATATGATCTAAAGCTGCCCTTACCCCTTTAGCGTTTTCTAAATTTATTTCTTGGGTTGCTTTTAATGTTTGGTTTATAAACTGATATCTTTTTATGGTTTCTTTTTGCTGTAGTCGTTTTAATTCACTTTCTTTTTTAGTGTGAAATGCAGAAGCATCTGCAATTGTATTTCGATCAATATTTGCAAAATTAACATCCTGAGTAATTACTAACCATAGTTTGTACAACGATTGTTTCGGAAAGGCTTTTTGTAAACCTCCAAAATACTTAGGATCAATCTCAAAGGCATTTAAACATGGTGCTATTGAAAGTTTTTTATATTCTTCAATATATTTTTTCAACTCTTCCACCCCTATTTTTTTTCGTGCACTCATCAGCACGATCTTAGTATTTAAACGCTTTTCTAATTCAGGAATATCAATAGTAATTCCTTTACGTTCCATTTGATCTGCCATATTAATAACTAATATGGTTGGGATATCTAAATCCTTTATTTGAGTAAAAAGCAGTAAATTTCTTTTTATGTTTTCTACATCACTTATAACCACTGCAACATCTGGATAGTCCTTATCTTTTTTGTTCAATAAGACTTCAATTACAACATTTTCATCTAAGGAAGATGCATTTAAACTATAAGTTCCTGGCAAATCTATAATATGTGCTTTTACCCCGCGGGAAAGCTTACACACTCCTGCTTTACGTTCTACAGTAATCCCTGGGTAATTTCCTACTTGTTGCTTTAACCCTGTAAGTAAATTGAAAACGGATGTTTTTCCCGTATTTGGATTTCCTATTAAAGAAACGTTTATTTGTTTTGCCATGTAATATACTACTGTGTGTTCTAAACTAATTCAACCTCAATATTTTCTGCTACTTCTTTTCGGATAGCTAAATGCGAACCATTTATATTTAAATACATTGGACAGGAAAAAGGGGCTGTTTGTAAAAGAGTTACTTCATTACCTGGCAAGCACCCCATTTCTAAAAGTTTCAAAGGGATTTGATCTGTAATTAAAGCAGTTATTATAGCCTTTTGACCTCTTTTTAAAGATGCTATGGTTGTTTTCAAGTTTATTTAGATTGAATTCGAATAACAAAAATACATGTTTTATATCGGATACACGATAATAGAAGTACGAAATAAGATAAATGCTAGATTTACGTAACAAGAAGCGCCAAGAAATTATTTTATTTGATAGAAACTTCTACTTATACATAGCTCTTAACCACTTACCCTAAATCTTCACTAAGTTTTTGAATCAATTCTTTAGGTGTTTCGTATTTTACAAATTCTCCATTTTTGATGTAAGAAATTTGTCCATTTTCTTCACTTACCACCAAAGCAATCGAATCTGTTTTTTGAGTTATACTAATTGCTGCTCTGTGCCTTAAACCAAAACGTAATGGAATGTTTATATCGCCTGAAACAGGAAGAATAACACGGGTGGCGGTAATCATATTTTTTTCAATAACCATTGCGCCATCATGTAAAGGACTATTTTTATAAAAAATACTTTCAATAATGGGAACATTTACCTCATTATTCATAGTATCTCCAGATGTTTTAACAAACTCTAGTGGAGTGTTTCTTTTTATTACAATTAACGCTCCTGTAAAAGTAGCACTCATACTTTCGCATGCTTTTATAATGGCAGGAATATTTGTTTCTGGAGCTACTTGGGTATCCTTTATAAACTTTAACTGAGAAAAAAAACGCTTCCGAGAAGTAAAATTTGTAGATCCAACCATTAATAAAAAATTTCGAATCTCTTGCTGAAACACAACTATCAAAGCAAACATTCCTACTCCAATAAATTCTCCTAAAACGGAACTTAACATAACCATATTTAAGGCCTCTGTCAATTTCCAAACCCCATAAATAATTACAATTCCAATAAAAATATTAATTGCCGCCGTACCTTTTACCAACTTGTATATGTAGTAAAGTAGCGTCGCCACCATTACAATATCAATAATATCTAAAAACCTAAGGTCTATCAAAATTGGATGTTTTGTTAAATGATAAATTTACATGTTTTGATGTGTTTTCAAAGCCTCATGCAATAAAATACATTCTTTAGCTTCTTTTACATCGTGAACTCGAAGCATATTTGATCCTTTTTGAAGTGCTATCATATGCAAGGCTGTAGTCCCATTTAAGGCTTCTTTTGCTGAGGTTCCTAGTACTTTATATATCATAGATTTTCTCGAAACACCTGTTAACACAGGAACATCTAATTGTTGTAAAATATGTAGATAATTTAATAACTCGTAATTATGGGCTACTGTTTTTGCGAAACCAAAACCTGCATCTACAATTACATCGTTAATACTTAAAGCTCTTGCCTCTGCAATTTTTTCTGAAAAATAATAACAAACCTCTGTTGTTACATTTTTATATTTTGCTAAAGATTTCATAGTTTGTGGTGCCCCCTTCATATGCATCATTATGTAAGGAACCTGAAATTCTGCCACCGTTTTCATCATCTTATTATCCAAACTACCCGCAGAAATATCATTAATTAAAGAAGCCCCAGCATCTAATGAAACTTTAGCAACTTCACTTCGAAATGTATCTATTGATAATAAAATATTTGAAAACTCTTTTCTCAAAAGTTTAACTATTGGCGCTACTCTACTAATTTCTTCTTTTACTGAAATATCTGTAGCTCCTGGACGTGACGAATAACCTCCTAGATCTATAAAGTCAGCTCCTCCCTCTAGCATTTGAGCAACTTTAACTACAATTTCGTTCTCGTTTTTTAATCGCCCTCCGTCATAAAACGAATCTGGAGTAAGATTTAAAACACCCATTATTCTTGGGACTTTAAGATCAATTAGCTTACCATGACAATTTATAGTCATTAACAATATTTTTTTCGGTGGTTAACTGCAACTTTCATAAATTGCTCATTCATTTTCAAAAAGGAAAATTACAACTTTTTATGCAAAATACTTCCAAACAATACGATGCTATAATAGCTCAATGTAGAGAATTGTTTATTAAAAAAATGAAAGACTATGGTGCAGCATGGCGTATTTTAAGGCTTCCATCGCTCACCGATCAAATCTTTATAAAAGCGCAACGCATTCGTGGTTTACAGGAAAACGAAGAACAAAAAGTTGACGAGGGACAGGAATCGGAATTTATTGGAATTATTAATTATTGTTTGATGGCACTAATCCAAATTGAAAAAGGAATTGCCACGCAACCAGATTTAAATCCTGATGAAGCCACTGCTTTATATGATAATTATATTACTGAAACAAAAGCCTTAATGGAAGCTAAAAATCACGACTATGGTGAAGCTTGGCGTGACATGAGAGTAAGTTCTTTAACCGACTTAATTATTCAAAAATTACTTCGCGTTAAACAAATTGAAGACAACAAAGGAAAAACTTTAGTTAGTGAAGGCGTTGCTGCCAATTATCAAGATATGATTAACTATGCTGTTTTTGCAATGATACATTTGACTAAAGAAAATTGATTTAATGAATAAAATCACAACCACTCTTTTTGCAATTTTATTATATTCTTGCTCTCCTAAAATGGGTTCAAAATTAATTTCTCAACAGGAAGCTTTAAAAAATAACGAAAAAGTACTCATATTAAACAAACTGGATGATCAAAAAATTGAAGGAATAAAAATCGGTAGTGTCTATTCTAAAGATTCCAGTTTTTCAACTAATTATAGCTACTACGAAATTATTGAACCACTTAAAGAGATTTGCAGAAGTAAAGGAGCAAATCTTTTGAAAATTACAAAATTTAAAAATCCTGATAGTTGGAGTACTTGTGCTAGAATCAAAGCTGACATTTATCATGTTGAAGATATTGAAAAGTATCAGAAAGAAGTTTTATGGGTAAAAAAACAGAAAACTAAAATGGACTGATTTTAAAGCAATACCTTTATTATCAAATTTAACGAAGGCATTAGCTAGTTCTAGAATAAGTTTAGGACTCCAAACTAACTATGTTACTAGATTAAAAAAGCCTAAGTTTTTTATTGAAAATAAATTTCATTGTGAATTAAGTTGGGTCAAACCTAACGCCATAGGCGACATTGACCTTTTAAAACATGAGCAAGGATACTTCGATTTGTCAGAAATTTTCGCAAGAAAACTAAAGAAAAAATTAATTGAAAGTAACCTGAAATTTAGCAACCTCAACACTGACGCTATTTATATACATAATGAAATGAATAAAAAATTAGAGAACGAACAAATTAAATATGATAATGAGACCAATCACGGAACAATTTTAAGTCAACAAAAAAATGGGATAACTATTTTGAATCAAAATTATACTAATATACTGCCCTGATCTATTAATTTTTTCTAAAAACAGTGCTTCAAAAAGATAATTCGGTTTAAATTTAGAACTTAAGTAAACACTCCTTGTAAAATGAAAGCAATTGTAAGTATTTGTAGAATATTCGTTGGAATATTATTTATTATTTCGGGATTCATTAAACTTAATGATCCACTTGGCTTTTCTTATAAACTCCAAGACTATTTTGCTGAAGATGTATTAAACCTTATTTTCTTAAAACCGTATGCATTAGGCTTAGCTGTATTTATTGTAATTTTTGAAGTACTCGTTGGTGTGTTTTTATTAATTGGTTATAAAGTAAAATTTACTATTTATTCACTTTTAGCAATGATTGTGTTTTTTACTTTTTTAACTTTTTATTCCGCCTATTTCGAAAAAGTTACTGATTGTGGCTGTTTTGGCGACGCTTTACCTCTTACACCTTGGCAATCGTTTTATAAAGATTTAATACTCTTAATCTTAATTATTATTCTGTTCTTAGGACAAAAACAAATAACTCCAACATTTAAAAAACTTACAAATATAATTATCGTTTTCTTAAGTTTTATTGCTTCACTTGGTTATGCTAATTATGTATTAATGCATTTACCCGGAATTGACTTTAGAGCTTACAAAATTGGTAAAAACATTACTGAAGGAATGACAGTTCCTAAAGGTGCGCCAAAAGCTAAATTTAATTATCACTGGACTTTTGAAAAAGATGGAAAAGAAAACACAATTACGACTAACGGAGCTTATCCAAAAACTACAGGTAAATTTATAAGCTACGAAACTGAAGAAATTCAGAAAGGGTATGAACCACCAATCCATGATTTTTCTATCGAAAAAAATGGAGAAGATATTACTAAAGCGATTTTAAATAAAGAAAAACTAATTGTTATTATTTCTTACAAAATAAACAAGGCTGAAAAAGATGGCATGGCTAAAATTAAAACATTAACTGAACGTGCTGAAAAAGAAGGTTATACTGTAATTGGGCTTACGGGTTCCCTAGAGGAACAAGTACAAGAAGTAAAACAAGAATATCAAATTCCATTTGATTTTTATGCCACCGATATGACTGCCTTAAAAACGATAATCCGCTCTAATCCAGGAATTATTCATTTGGAAAAAGGCACTATTACTCAAAAACTGCATTGGAATGATGCTGAAAAACTAGAACTTCCTTAATTGATAGCCTACTTATTTAGAAAAATCGGATACACACTGTTAACCCTCTTAGGCGTATTGACTGTTATTTTTTGCCTATTTAACATCTTACCTAGTGATCCTGCTCAAATGATGTTGGGACAAAATGAAAGTATAGAGCAACTTGAAATTATTCAAAAAAAATATGGTTTTGACTTACCCATGTATCAGCAGTATTTACATTATCTAAATGATGTTTCCCCTATTTCTATTCACAGCTCTAATTCTAAAGATTTTTCATTTTATAATGAAGCTGACTATGGCGGTATAAAATTATTTTCTGCTTCAAAAAAAGTAATTGTTTTAAAAAAACCATACCTGCGTAAATCACTTCAGAAAAACGGAAAAAAGGTAAGTACTATTATTAGTGAAACATTACCTAATACAGCTATTCTAGCAGTAACATCTATACTTATTGCTTTGTTTCTTGGATTGAGTCTTGGAATTATTTCTGCTGTAAAGCAAGACTCATGGATTGACAGAACTATACAAATCACCAGCACTCTGGGAATGAGTGTTCCTTCTTTTTTTAGTGCTATTTTATTTGCATGGCTTTTTGGGTTTGTTTGGAATAAATACACCCATCTACCAATGTCTGGCAGCTTATATGCTTTAGACGATTTTGGAGAAGACACAAAGTTGCAATTACAAAATTTAGTACTTCCTGCTATTGTTTTAGGTATTCGACCTTTGGCTGTGGTAAGCCAATTAATGAGAAATTCATTATTAGAAGTATTACAACAAGATTATATTCGCACAGCACGTGCCAAAGGGCTGTCTCCTTTTGTAATTATTTACCGGCACGGAATCAAAAATGCCTTAAATCCTGTAGTTACAGCTATATCTGGATGGTTTGCTTCAATGCTTGCGGGAGCCGTATTTGTAGAATATATATTTGGATGGAATGGAATTGGGAAAGAGGTGGTTAACGCTCTAAACACTTCCGATTTGCCAATTGTTATGGGTGCTGTGCTTGTTATAGCACTTATATTCATTGTAATCAATATATTTGTAGACTTAATTTATAATTGGCTTGATCCACGAATAAAATTAATTTCTTAAAAAAGAACTTCAATAAACGAAAAACATGAGACAAAAAATTGTTGCTGGAAACTGGAAAATGAATAAAAATGTTGCTGAAACTAAAGGTTTGATCGCTGATTTAAAAGCTCAAACAAATACTTCAGGAGCACGTGTGATTATAACACCTTCTTTTATAAACTTAACAACTGCTATAGAAGCAACTGCTGGTTCAGAAATAGAAGTTGCGGCACAAAACATGAGTCAGCATACTAGTGGTGCTTATACTGGTGAAATTTCTGCCGATATGTTAAAAAACGCAGGTGTAAACATCACCCTTTTAGGACATAGTGAAAGACGTGCTTATTACGGAGAAACAGATACCTTATTAGCTCTAAAAGTAGATAAAGCTTTAGCTGAAAACATTGAAGTTATTTTTTGTTTTGGAGAAGAGCTGGCGGAACGTAAAAGTGGAAAACATTTTGATGTTGTGGCCTCACAAATTTCAAATGCTCTGTTTCATTTGGAAGCTGCCGCTTATAAAAAAATCATTTTGGCATACGAGCCTGTGTGGGCAATAGGAACAGGGGAAACCGCTTCTGCTGATCAAGCACAAGAAATGCATGCTTTTATTCGTAAAACTTTAGCCGATAAATACAATGCTGATTTGGCTAATAGTGTTTCTATACTTTACGGTGGTAGTTGCAAGCCTGGAAATGCTGTGGAAATTTTTTCTAAGCCAGATGTAGACGGTGGTCTTATTGGTGGCGCTGCATTAAATGCCGATGATTTTTTTGGAATTATAAATGCTAATAAATAACTTTTAGTCTTAAGTAATTAACACTAAATTTATAAATACATAAGGTTTCTTGGTCTTAGGCTTGGAAGCCTTTTGTGTTTAATGTAATTTTAGATTGTAATTCCTAAATCTAAAATGTCCTACAATTTTGATACATCCCGAAAAATTATTCATGTAGACATGGATGCTTTTTATGCATCGGTAGAGCAGCTAGATGATCCTAGCCTAAAAGGTAAGGCAATTGCCGTAGGAGGAAGTAGTGACCGAGGAGTAATTAGTGCGGCAAGTTATGAAGCTAGAAAATTTGGTGTTCGAAGTGCGATGAGCAGTGTAAAAGCGAAACAACTTTGTCCACACCTTATTTTTGTAAAGCATCATTTTGAACGCTACAAAGAAGTTTCCCAGCAAATTCGAAAAATATTTTTTGAATACACTGATATGGTTGAGCCTTTATCGCTTGATGAAGCTTATTTAGATGTTACTGAAAATAAAAAAGGAAACCCAAGTGCATCGTTGATTGCACAAGAAATACGAACTAAAATAGTAGAAAAAACAGGTTTAAATGCTTCCGCAGGTATCTCTATAAATAAATTTATTGCTAAAGTAGCTAGTGATATCAATAAACCTAACGGGCAAAAGACAATTTCTCCAAGTGAAGTAATCACTTTTTTAGAGGAACTAGACATCCGAAAATTTTACGGTGTTGGTAAAGTAACTCAAAAAAAAATGTATGAATTAGGTATTTACACAGGGAGTGATTTAAAACTAAAATCAGAACTATTTTTAACAGAAAAATTTGGAAAATCTGGTAAGCATTATTACTACATAGTAAGAGGTATTCATAATAGTATTGTAAAACCACATCGCACTCGAAAATCCATTGGAGCAGAACGTACATTTAGTCAAAATTTAGCTTCTGAAATTTATATGGAAGAGCGGATTAAAGAATTAGCAGACGAATTAGAAAGAAGGTGTTTAAAAAGTAAGATAGCAGGAAAAACAGTAACTCTAAAAATAAAATATAGTGATTTTTCTCTACACACGCGATCCAAAACAGTAGCGCTTTATATTAGTAACTCTGATTTACTTTTTGAAGTAGCCAAGGAGCTGCTTTACCAACAAAAAATTGAAAATTCAGTACGTTTATTAGGCTTATCCTTAGCTTCACTTAATAATTCAAAAATCAAAAAGAAAACTGTAGCCCCTAAAAAAATGGATGTTCAATTAGAGTTTCGATTTTAATAAACTTCTTAAATAAAGAATTAAAAAAATTCCACATAATGAACTCGTTTAAACTTTTTTCAATTGGCTACAAAATGATCTTTTTCACTCACTTTTTATCATTTTTTTGTTCCGTAACGATGCTATGCAACCATAAAATGATTTCAATTGAGCAAAAAATCTCTATTTTTCGCTTCAATCAAAAAAGTTTAAACGAGTTCAATTCAATCAAGTCCTTCAACTAAAGAAAAATAAAAAAATAATAGCTTTGTAGTTTGTCTCTGATTGAAATCATTTTTTCTTTGGAAGACAAAACCAAATCATTAAAAAATTCAATAGTTAATAAATTTTAACTAAAGCGTTATTGTATCTTTATTATTCCAAATAATAAAGATACAATAACGCCTACTAAAAAGTTATTTACAAACTATGATCAGGAAATATCAAACTTTAGGAGAATTTATAATAAAAAAACAAACTGAATTTCCATTTGCTAACGGAGAATTAAGTCGTTTAATAAATTCTATCAGACATGCTGCCAAAATGGTTAATCATGAAGTAAACAAAGCAGGATTAGTTGATATAACAGGTAATTACGGAGAAACTAATATTCAAGGAGAAGATCAACAAAAACTTGATGTACTTGCCAATGAAACTTTTATCAATGCCTTAGTTAGTCGCGAAATAGTATGTGGTATAGCTTCTGAAGAAAATGATGATTTTATTACAATTAAAGGTCATAACAAAGATCACAAAAATAAATATGTAGTTTTGATGGATCCTCTTGACGGTAGTTCTAATATTGATGTTAATGTTTCTGTAGGGACTATTTTTTCAATATACCGAAGAGTTACTCCATCAGGAACTCCAGTTACTTTAGAAGATTTTTTACAACCAGGGAATTTACAAGTGGCTGCTGGTTATGTTGTATACGGCACCTCTACAATGTTGGTTTACACTACAGGGCACGGAGTAAATGGATTTACTCTAAATCCTGCTTTAGGTACTTATTATTTATCGCATCCAAATATGCAGTTTCCCGAAATGGGCAATATTTATTCTGTTAATGAAGGAAATTATATTCATTTTCCACAAGGAATAAAAAACTACATAAAATACTGTCAAGAAGAAAAAGAAGATCGTCCGTACACTTCTCGTTATATAGGATCATTGGTTAGCGATATCCATAGAAATATGATTAAGGGAGGGATATATATGTATCCTAGTTCTTCCAAATCACCTAACGGAAAATTGCGTTTATTATATGAATGTAATCCAATGGCTTTTATTGTTGAACAAGCTGGCGGTTTGGCAAGTGATGGTTATATGCGCATTATGGATATCAAACCAACGGAACTACATCAGCGTATTCCTTTTATTTGTGGTAGCAAAAAAATGGTCGAAAAAGCAGAAGAATTTATGGCTAAATCATAAAATTACTGCAAACAGCTAGGCTACTATAGAAAGTACAGGGCAGAATCATACTTTTAAATTCAATATTTTGAGCAAGTAATCTTCATTACATCTAGCTTCCAATCTTTTACTTTTGATTGATAATTTGAGACCGTTGCAAGGGATCTTGCCTAGCACCCATAAATTTCGTATTTTTTATTTATGGAACTAGTCAAACACCCGACCTTTGCAGATAGCATTTGCGACACACGCGCACGCAAGATAAAAGGTACTTTTTTTACACAAATAAACACTCTATTGGATTGGACTCCGATAGTAGCTGTTTTAAAGACACACTACACTAAAGGCAAAAGTGCTACAGGTAAGCCAAGTTATAGCGGATTGTTGCTTTTTAAGA
>Ga0209185_1000346_pt1 | contig 59033 bp, 53 predicted proteins | sample SidtaG_2_FD_187425 | JGI IMG/M metagenome (GOLD analysis project Ga0209185, IMG submission 187425) | Marine algal microbial communities from Sidmouth, United Kingdom - Sidmouth_Asex2 metaG (SPAdes) (version 2) | ecosystem: Host-associated > Algae > Red algae > Unclassified | place: Sidmouth... | reverse complement strand
AAGGCACAGACCTCTCCGTCCATAGCCAAGCGAAATTAAATGCGGTAGCAAGATCCCTCAACGAGCGTCCTAGAAAGACCCTCGAATATGAAACACCGGCCGAGCGGTTCGGCCAATGTGTTGCGATTACCGATTGAAACCGCAACTCATTAAAGATGCTTGTTCTGTCAATAAATGCCCAAGCGCCGGAATAAGCGTCGTGTTCATTATTGTTGTCCTCTAATGCATATGTTGTAGGCCCCGCTTATTGGGCATCATAACTATACGTTCAAGATGTTTAGAGAATAAGATTGTATAAGTAAGAGTAGCAACCTCATGGACCCCAACGGACGAAAACGGCGCAAAGGCAATCCGGTCCACGGCTGGGTCGTGCTGGACAAACCTTATGGTGTGGGTTCGACACCTATGGTCAGCAAAGTGCGCTGGTTATTTTCCGCCGCAAAAGCCGGACACGCCGGAACGCTTGACCCGCTGGCGACGGGCATTTTGCCTATAGCGTTGGGGGAGGCGACCAAAACCGTTCCCTTTATGATGGACGCCGCCAAATCCTATATTTTTGAAATTACTTGGGGTGAAACCCGGTCCACGCAGGATGCGGAAGGGGAGGTAACCGAAACATCTGACGTTCGTCCTGATGAGGCCGATATCCGCGCGGCCCTGCCGCAATTCAAGGGGGAGATTGAACAAGTCCCCCCCAAATTCTCCGCGATCAAAATTGACGGAAAACGCGCCTATGATCTCGCGCGGGCAGGCGAGGCGGTGGAGATCAAGCCTCGCGCCGTGTGTGTGGACAAATTTTCCCTCATTGCCGCAACTGAAGACACAGCCACATTCGAAGTGGATTGCGGAAAAGGCACTTATATCCGCTCGCTCGCGCGGGATTTGGCGGCTTCGCTGGGCGCTTGCGGCTATGTCTCCATCTTACGCCGAACCCGGGTCGGCCCCTTCGGCTTAGAGGAGTCAATAACACTGGACGCCCTAACCCAGATGTGTGATAGGGCGCGCGTCTCAGAGGGGCTGCTCTCTGTTTCGACCGCTCTGGACGACATCCCGGTGCTGGCCGTGACAGACCAAGATGCAATCGATCTGAAACACGGACGCGGAATTACCGCGCCATCTCATCATCTGAACCACGAATATGTGCGCGCAGAACGAGACGGTGTTTTGATTGCGCTCTGTCAGCCACGCGACGGGATTTTGGTCCCCAAGCGTGTTTTCAATATGTAAAAACCATTACGGAGAAACACGATGTCGATCACACCCGAGCGCAAAGCCGCTTTGATCAACGAATACGCAGTGAAACCCGGCGATACAGGGTCACCCGAAGTGCAAGTCGCGATCCTTACGGAACGCATCGTCAATCTGACGGAACACTTTAAAACCAACAAAAAAGACAATCACTCACGTCGTGGTCTTTTGTTGATGGTCAACAAGCGTCGCAGCCTGTTGTCCTATGTCCAAGGTAAAAGCGAAGAGCGTTACCAGGACCTCATTAAACGTTTGGGTCTGCGTCGTTAAGGCAATTCGCATAAGCGAAATGCCGACAAGGCGACAGCTTAAATCTGAAAGATTTACGCGCGCCGCTCCGCGACAAGCTCCAAATTTTCTAAGAAAAAAATGCCGCCGCACGGGCGGCCTTTTGCACATCAAAGTGTAACCTCCGACCACGCAAATGACTGCGGGCGGATTCGGCCAGAAGGCCAAAGTAAGTACGATGAAAGAAAGAAACTCTACGTATGTTCGATAAGAAAACAGTATCAATCGATTGGGCCGGCCGCACGCTGACCCTGGAAACCGGCGGCATGGCCCGCCAAGCTGATGGCGCAGTCTTTGCGACCTATGGCGACACAAAACTCTTGGCGACAGTGTGTGCCAAGAAATCCGAAAAGCCGGGACAGAGCTTCTTCCCGCTGACGGTCAATTATATGGAAAAATTCTACGCTGCGGGTAAAATCCCGGGTGGATATTTCAAGCGCGAAGGCCGCCCGACAGAGCGCGAGACATTGATCTCCCGCCTGACGGATCGCCCAATTCGTCCGCTCTTCCCTAAGGGTTTCAAAAACGAAGTTCAGGTCGTCATCACGGTTCTGCAACATGACCTTGAAAACGAGCCGGACATCATCGGGATGATCGCGGCGTCCGCTGCGCTGACAATTTCAGGTCTGCCGTTTATGGGTCCAATCGCGGCGTCCCGCGTCGGCCTCATCGACGGCGACTATGTCTTGAACCCAACCCTGCAAGAGCTGGAAGAGTCTGAACTCGACCTCGTTGTTGCGGGTACCGAAGACGCCGTCATGATGGTGGAGTCACAAGCGGACGAGCTCACAGAAGAGCAAATGATCGGCGCCGTTATGTTCGCGCATGAGAGCTGCCAAGACGTCATCGATGCGATCATCGAATTGGCCGAAGACTCAGCCAAGCCAGCTTGGGATTTCCAATCGCCGGATTATACGGATGAAAAGAAAGCCATGAAAAAGATCGCCGAAAAAGGCATCAAAGCGGCTTATAAGAAAACAGACAAGATGGAGCGCCAAGAGCTCTTACGTGAAACACGAGTTGCGGCTGAAGCTGAACTTATTGCGTCCGATGAAAACCCGGATGGCATGAAGTCCAACGTCTTCTCTGACGTGTTCAAATCCATCGAGTCCGAAACGGTTCGCGGGACGGTTATCAAAACCAAGAAACGTATTGATGGACGTAAGCTTGATCAGGTTCGCCCTATCGAGTCCCAAGTTGGGCTCCTGGAGCGCACACATGGTTCAGCGCTCTTCACACGCGGCGAAACACAGGCGCTTTGTGTGGCAACGCTCGGCACATCTGATGACGAGCAATTCGTTGATCAGCTAACGGGCACGATAAAGAACAAGTTCTTGCTGCACTATAACTTCCCGCCATATTCTGTCGGTGAAGCCGGACGTATGGGCGGCACGTCCCGCCGCGAACATGGTCATGGTAAGCTCGCTTGGCGCGCTTTGCAGGCCGTTCTGCCAACGCCGGAAGACTTCCCATACACCGTGCGTCTCGTCTCCGAGATCATGGAATCAAACGGCTCCTCGTCTATGGCGACGGTTTGTGGCTGTTCACTCGCGATGATGGATGCAGGCGTTCCGCTAAAGCGTCCGGTCTCCGGTATCGCCATGGGCCTTATCAAAGAAGACAACGGTATTGCTGTTTTGTCTGATATCTTGGGTGACGAAGATCATCTCGGTGATATGGACTTCAAAGTTGCGGGTACGTCCGAAGGCATCACGTCTTTGCAAATGGACATTAAGATCGCCGGTATCTCGGAAGAGATCATGACGACCGCGCTTGAGCAAGCCCATGCAGGTCGCCTGCACATTCTCGACGAGATGAACAAAGGCCTCGCCTCTGCTCGCGAAGAAGTTGGTGAATTTGCACCGCGTATTGAAACGATGAAAATCCCGGTTGATAAAATCCGCGACGTCATCGGGACGGGCGGCAAGGTCATCCGCGAAATCGTCGACACAACAGGCGCGCGCGTTTCTGTCGAAGATGACGGCACCATCAAGATCGCCTCGACGGATAAAAAGTCCATCGACGCGGCTCGCGAATGGATCCACGGCTTAACGGCTGATCCGGAAGCCGGCGCGATCTACAAAGGTAAAGTCGTGAAGGTTGTCGATTTCGGCGCATTCGTGAACTTCTTTGGCAAGAAAGACGGCCTCGTGCATGTCTCTCAAATCAAGCCTGAGCGCGTGAACCACCCATCAGACTTCCTCGCCGAAGGCCAAGAAGTCTACGTGAAACTCATGGGCTTTGACGACCGCGGCAAGGTTCGCCTGTCGATGAAATATGTCGACCAAGACACAGGCGAAGAAATCGCGCGTGAAGAAGGCGACAAGGAAGAAGACGACAAGCCAAAGCGCAGCCGTCGTCCGCGTAAGCGGCGTGAGGACTAGTCACTGATTTATCAGTGACAGAGCCGACACGGTAACGTGTCGGTGTGACCAAGTTAAAGAGGTTAGAGAAAACCCGGCCCATGTGGCCGGTTTTTTATTTTTTTACATATTGCATGGCAAACTTTGCTCTGCGTGAAACCCCTTTATCTTTAGCTTGTGCATAGGCTGTCAACTCGTTGACAAAGGAGGTGATCTGTATGCGGGGTATGAGTTGGCAAAACCGTCTAAAGTCGCGCCATGCCAGGGTTTCTACGCGCCTGATGATTAGCGTTCTAAGAATTTGCGCTTCTTTCTCGCTTAAATCGCAAGCCTTAATTTTTTGAACTATAATTTCTTTAAAGTACCCAGAGTTATTGTAAATTGGGTCCACCTCTAAATATTGAAAAATAAAATCGCGGGCGTCTGCCCAGTCTGCAATTTGAGAATTTCTGATTTTTTGAACCCAATCGTCAATTGTGGAGTGATGGTTTCTATATGCGTCTGCAGCTCTTATCCAAGCCTCACGAAGTGAAGGCGATCTATCGCGATGCTTCACAGCTTCATGCAATGCCGTATGAAGACGGTTAACATCTTCCTCGTGTTTTAAAATTTCTCCCTTATAATTATGCATATGCAATCTTAGACTCATCACACTAAAAATTGCTTTAGGCGCCCTAACTGAATATGCGCTCTCAATCCCCAAGGACCCCAAAATGACCAAAGTTATCGGATTTCACTACACCCTCAAGAATGACGCGGGTGAGGTGCTTGATAGCTCCGTGGGCGGGGACCCGACGCTCTATCTCACGGGAAATGGGCAAATTCTGCCTGCTTTGGGCGACGCCATAGAAACGCTGGCCGTTGGCGACAAAAAGTCGGTCTCGCTGGCGGCCAAGGACGGCTATGGTGAGGTTAACCCGGGACTTAAAATGAATGTGAAGATCGGCCAATTCCCGGCAGGAACAGAGGTCAAACCGGGCCTCCAATTTCAGACCAATCAACCGGGTTCGCCGACTTTTCGGGTGATTAACGTGCTGGGGGAAGAAGTTTTCATTGACGGCAATCACCCACTCGCGGGGCAGGCGATTCACTATGATATTGAAATCACGGAGAGCAGAGACGCAACTGCCGAAGAATTAGATCACGGCCATGCCCACGGCCCTGGAGGCCACCATCACTAGGCGCGGAATGTCTTAAATAGTCCTGTCATTGCAAAGCTTGTCCTTGTGATAACGCAGAGAGGGAGTGTTAGTGGACTGCTATCCCCGTTTCAAAGGCATCACTCCCAATTAAACACCCAACCCTTTCAATGCCTTATAAAAAATCTCAAAAACAAAATCCTCACATCCCCTTTTATCACGCATATTTAACTCGTTCTTTCAGACATAGGACAGGCAAGCGATCGTTGGCTTTCTGGTTTGAGGGACGGTGTGCTTAGACGCGTATGTCAAACAACATATGTGGAGGGGCTCAGTTTCCGTGTGCCAGACCGGCTGGAACGCTGGCATGACGAAGATATTTAATTGAGAATCAAATATCGAGAAACCGAACAGCCTAGCTGTTCGGCGCTTAGTTGTATTTCATTCCCCGAATAAAATACGGTCACTTCGCGTGGCCGGAGCTGAGAAAAACACCGCCGCATGGCCTGGCAATTGTCGTAAGACAAATGCACTGGGTCTCTGCGTAAAACAAACAAACTCTTTGGTCTCCGTCGTGGAGGTCACCATGCGGGCAGTCCTAATTGTCCAGGCTTTTTACCTCCGTGGTCTCCTCGATGGGCTGTGAGCCTATCCGCCTGCGCCTTACATTAAGGAGCCAATCGCGCGCACAAAGTCGCATCGGAACAAGAACAGAATTATGAGCCACTTCATTTTGAAATTCTGCGCGGTGGCAAGTGCCGGAGCCGCTCTGGCGGCCTGCCAACACGCGTCCTATTCCAACCCAAACACACACGCCGCGTGCCGACATCACTCGAGCTCATTGACCGCGCGGCGCAAAAGCGGTTTCTGTTCGATGCATCGCCCAACATAAAAATGGCGGTCATGATGTTTCTACGCATGAGCTTTTCAAAGAGAGGGAAAGCCGGCTGTGGAAATACCGCGCGGGGCTTGTTAGGGCGGAGTAAAGACAAATGAGAAAGAGATGAGAGCATGACCAGAGGCGTAGGCGGATATACGGCGGATGAAGCGCTGGCGAAACTCTCCGATATGACGGCGGGAACCAAGCCTATCAGGCTGGAAGAATTTCACGCCCGTATTGAGAAAGCGCAGGGCCTGATGGTCGAGCAAACTATGCACGCTCTTTATCTTCATGCTGGGACCTCGCTCTATTATTTCACAGGCATGCGCTGGAAAAGTTCAGAACGTATGGTAGGCGCCATCCTCTTCCAAACAGGTGAACCCGTTTTCATCGCACCGGCATTCGAAAAAGGCACCATTCTACAATTTATGAAAGTTACAGGTGAGGTAGCGACATGGGAAGAACATGAGAACCCCTATGAGGTTTTCAACACATATCTCAACAGAGCGGGCGTCGCTTCCGGGACTTTGGGAATTGATGAGGCGACACCATTTTTCGTGAGTGACGGAATTGCCAACGCTGTACCGACGCCGGACATATCATTGACAAATGGTGCGTCCGTCACCGCGGCTTGCCGTATGATCAAATCCGAGACTGAACTTGAGCTCATGACGCGGGTCAAAGAAATGACTTTGGCCGTGCATAAAGCGACTGCGTCGATGCTCAGCGAAGGTATCACGACGGCTGAGGTCGGAGACTTCCTCGACGCCGCGCACCGCAAAGTCGGCGCGCCGGGTGGCAGTTATTTCAAAATTGTCCTATTCGGCCCGGACAGTGCTTTCCCGCACGGCGTGAAGACACCCAAAGCGCTCGAATTTGGAGACATGGTCCTGATCGATACGGGTTGTCAGCTCCATGATTATATTTCCGACATCACGCGCAGCTATGTCTTCGGCAATCCGACGGAGAAACAGCGCGAAGTCTGGGACGCGGAAAAAGCGGCGCAAGCTAAGGCCTTTGAGGCCGCGCAAATCGGCACACGCTGCGGGGATGTGGATCTCGCTGCGCGGGCAGAATTAGAAGCGCGCGGCTTTGGTCCGGGCTATGAAACCCCCGGCCTGCCCCACCGCACGGGTCACGGGATTGGGCTCGATATCCACGAATGGCCCTATCTAAATTGGGGCGACGATACAATCTTAGAACCGGGCATGTGCTTCTCCAATGAGCCGATGATTTGTCTCTATAAGGAGAATGGAAACGGCGAGTTTGGCGTGCGGCTGGAGGACCATTTTTATATGACGGCGGAAGGGCCGAAATGGTTCACGGAGCCGAGCCATAGTGTGGATGAGCCGTTTGCGGGGGTCGGGAATTAAGATGTATCGTTGGCTAGCTCATTCATCTAAAACGCCTCTTCCTCCGGCAAGAATATCTCTCGCTTCCCGCCCGGGCCGCTTGGGCCGATCATGCCTTCGCCTTCCATGCGCTCGATGAGGTCAGCGGCGCGGTTATAGCCGATGGAGAGTTTGCGCTGAACATAGCTGGTTGAGGCTTTGCGGTCGCGCGCGACAATGGCAACGGCTTGATCAAAGAGCGATCCGCCTTCGCTGCCTCCGCCTGCGAGTTTGGCGTCAGACGGGCCCTCTTCTCGTTCTGTTGTGATATCTTCCAGATAACTCGGCGCGCCTTGGGCTTTCATGAAATTCGCGATGCGTTCAACTTCGCCGTCCGAAACAAATGGACCATGGAGGCGGCGCGGACGACCTGTTGCAGAGAACAGCATATCGCCATTGCCGAGCAGAGCCTCGCCGCCTTGCTCGCCAAGGATGACGCGGCTGTCGATTTTGGAGCCCACGCGGAAACAAATACGAGCTGGGAAGTTGGCTTTAATGGTGCCGGTAATGACATCTGTGGACGGACGCTGGGTGGCCATAATAACGTGAATACCCGCTGCTCGTGCCATTTGTGCCAGTCGCTGGACGGAGCCTTCAATATCCTTCTTGGCGACCATCATCAGATCCGCCATCTCGTCGATTATCACGACGATATAAGGCATGGGCTCAAAGGAGAGTTCTTCGGTTTCATATTCCGGCTCTCCGGAATCTTTATTGTAACCCGTCATAATTGTCTTGGTCATGGTCTCGCCGGAGGCTTTAAATTCGGCGACCTTTTCGTTGAAGCCGGCCATATTTCGAACATTCATTTTGGCCATTTTGCGGTAACGGTCTTCCATTTCCCGCACCGTCCATTTCAGGGCGACAACGGCCTTCTTCGGCTCGGTCACCACGGGAGCGAGAAGATGGGGGCAGCCGTCATAGACAGATAGCTCAAGCATCTTCGGGTCGATCATGATGAACTTACATTGCTCCGGCGTGAGCGTGTACATGAGTGATAAGATCATCGCATTGACACCAACCGACTTACCGGAGCCGGTTGTGCCCGCGACAAGCAAATGCGGCATCTTCGCCAGGTCAGCGACAAATGGCGTGCCGCCAATATCTTCGCCGAGAATGAGCGGTAGAGAGGCTTCGGAGTCCTGAAATACAGAACTGGCGAGCATATCGCGGAGCCAAACCATTTCGCGTTTACGGTTCGGCAACTCCACGCCCATCGCATTGCGTCCGGGCACGACGGCGATACGGGCGGATTGCGCGCTCATATTCCGGGCAATGTCGTCGGATAGGTTGATGATGCGCTGTGACTTTACGCCGGGCGCAGGTTCAAATTCGAAGAGGGTGACAACGGGACCCGGGCTGACTTGGCCCATCTCGCCGTCAACGCCATAATCGCCCATCACTTTATGGAGCTGTTCAGAGGAGCGGCGCAGAGCGCCTTCATCATGGATTGTCGAGCGGGGCGGCGGCGCTTTGAGAAGATCGAGGCCCGGTAAAACGTAATCCTCATTACCGGAGAAATCAAAACTTGGCTGCGGCGTTTTCTTCTTCTTCTTCTTCGCTGTCTTGCGCTTGGCCGCAGGCTTTTTCGGCGTCTTCGCGGCGATAGGCGCGGCGGCGGGCGCATAGGCGACAGGCTCAAATGCAGGCGTATCCGGAATATCGCGGTAAAGCGGATCTTCCGTCATTTGCGCATCCATCGGCGCTTCATAACCTTTGCGGAAGAGGCGCACGACCCAAGCAGAGAAACGGTCTATCCAAACGCGGATATAGGCCCAGACGAGGGTGGCTGCATCGGCGACATCCAACAGATCTTTCGTCACCACACCCAGATAAAGCGCGAGGAAATAGGCCGCACCCGCGAAAGACAAAATAGCGACTAAGAGACCAGAGAGCGGAAAGTTAAAGGCATCGAACCAGCTTTTGGGCGTCAAATGCATCATATCGCCAATCCACCCGCCAAGGCCGCTTGCCATCGGCCAGTTCTGCGGAATGGGGAAAGCAGACAGCGTCATTGTTCCGAGCAGGATCGCGCCAGTGCCAATCGCAAACCGAGTCCATTTCATACCGCGTGTGCGCGGGCCAACACGGCCCATCAGGCGGCGGATTCCGGAAAGGAGAATCAATCCGCCCAGAAGTAATCCGCCCCAACCCAGGGTCTGCATTAAGACATTTGCGAAATTTGCACCCGGCGCGCCAAATGGATGACGGCCCATACCAATCCCGGCGGTGTCACCCGTCGGATCGAAGGGATTATAGGCCAGCACGCTGACGAGCACAATCGTACCCAGCAGACACATGAGAAGCGCGCGAACCGCTCGCCAAAACGCATTACCTTGCCGCGCCGTGACTTCTGCCATCATGGCATGAATGTCTTCAGGCGCGTATTGGTAGCTCGCGTCGTAATCGGCAGTGGCGGACGGCGGTGGGGTCATTGGGGCCTCAAAACAGGATAGAACACTTACCAAAGTGTAAAAAAGAAGCGTGAATGAGGCGTTAAGGTCGCTGGAATTTCGTGGGAAATTTAATGGGGATTAAACAGATAGTTTGGCGCGAATTGCCGCCTTTCCCTAAGCGGTATGGAGGACTATGTGACACTTATGGAAACGGAAGTAGATATTGTCATTGTCGGTGCGGGGTTGGTGGGCCTGACCACGGCGCTGGCGTGCGCGCAGAGCGGTGCGAAAGTTGCGCTCTTGGACCGAGAAGCGATAGCGGCGGGATCAGATGGCCGTGCCTCGGCTTTGTCGACGACCTCTCTGCGATTGTTCAAAAACCTTGGGGTCGATCTTTCAGGTAAGTTACAGCCCATTCGAGATATGCTCGTGACTGAAGGCGTGCCTGACAGCCCGTGGCGTTTGCATTTTGAAGGCGATGGGGATGGCGCTGATTTGGGCGCATTGATCGAAAACCCGGACCTAAAAGCTGCATTGATTGACAGGGTCGCGAGGACTGGTTCCATTCAAACTTTTGCTCCCCTTACCGTATATGATTTTGAAGAAGACGCGTCACAAATTGTTCTCAACACCGACCAAGGGAAATTGATCGCGAAACTCCTCATTGCGGCGGATGGCCGAAATTCTGTTTTGAGGCGGAAAGCTGGGATCACGGTTCAGCGGTTTGATTATGATGCGAGCTCGCTCGTTACCATGATTTCGCATAGCTTGCCGCATGACGGATTGGCTTGGCAGCGAATTATCAAAGGCGGGGCCTTGGCCGTTCTCCCGTTGACAGGGGATCGTAGCCAGATTGTCTGGTCCGGCCCAACGATGTCAGTCCAAGCAGCCTGCGCTGTGAGCGAGACTGATTTCCTGGCTCTATTGTCCGAGAAGATGGACGGTTATTTGGGCGTGATGACCTGCATTGCTTCGCGGCAGACCTACCCGCTACGTTTGCAAGTAGCCGACGATTTTTCTAAGGGCCGCGTGGCACTCGTTGGCGACGCGGCTCACATCATTCACCCGCTGGCAGGGCAGGGTTTAAACCTTGGCTTGCGCGATGCGGCGGCTTTGGCGGATGGCGTAAAAATGGCTGTTGAGACGGGGCAGGATATTGGGGTCACGGGGCTTTTAGATTACGATCTGTGGCGCAATACTGACACGCGGTCTTTCGGATTTTTGACGCATGTTATTTCCGAGATCTCCGGAACAAGACTCCCCGTGCTGGCGCATGCAAGACGTATGAGCCTCGCCGCTGCAAACGGTTCTCCAACGCTCAAATCTGCGCTGGGAAAGCGCGCATCCGGAGATGGTCCGGATTTGCCAAAATTGATGAAAAAATGGCCCTGAATGCCATTCACCTTGCGTTCATGTAAATGGGCTCATGTATAGGGTTAGTTGAGATTTCAACAGAATCGATGCCGGACAACTGCGCCCCGTTTCGGTATCGTAGCCTCGTCTCACGCCTAGCGTGTGGCGAGGCGTTTTTATTCGGATAGCTGTCCTTCGGTTACATGTAAGACCTGCGCATTATTCCTAAAATCGGAAAAGAGATTTTTGTCCGTTCCTGTCATGAAGACTTGAAAATCCATATCTAACAGCTCTTCTGCCAATGCGGCGCGGCGGATAGAATCTAAATGCGCGGCAACTTCGTCCAGCAGCAAGATCGGGGACTTATCCGCCAATGCCCTAGCTTGCGCGAGGATGAGCCCAATCAGCAAGGCTTTTTGTTCCCCGGTTGAGCAAAGCGCTGCCGGCATGGCTTTCGCCTTATGCGTGACATGTATATCTGTGCGGTGCGGGCCGTGCAGTGTCCGTCCCGCGCGCATATCGCTTTGTCGGTCCTCCGCCAGCTGTTTCTGATAGCTGTCAGCGACGCTTGTTAAATCTTGCCCCTCAAAGAATTGGTCCTCAAGTGTTCCACTGAGCCCAATCAACGAATGAGGGAAAATCGTCTCCCGCGCAGCAATCTCGACTTGCAAGTTTCGAATTGTTGTCATGCGAGCTTGTGCGAGCATGGCGCCGTACTTTGAAAGATCTGCTTCCACAGCATCATACCAAGCGCGGTCTGTAATGCCGTCAGAGAGGAGGCGGTTGCGCTCCGTGCGGGCTTTTTCAAACCGCGCCGCGTTTGATCCGTGATCCGGCGCAAAGGCCAAGGCGAAGCGGTCGATGAACTTACGGCGGTCTGACGCCGGGCCTGTAAATAATCTGTCTTGTGCAGGGGTGAGCCAAAGCATGGACAGTCGCCGCGCGAGCTCGGTTCCGGTGGCAGTGCGCCCGTCAATTTTAAGCTGCCTGCGGCGCGGATGTTCCGGAACCTGACCGATGGAAATGCGTGTCGGGTCTTCATCCTTTTTGCCGTGAAGGACGGCATTGACTCCCCAAGCAGGCCGGGACGTGCCGTTTTCAACACGGGCCAAAAGGTCAGTTTTCGCCCGCCGTAAGCCCCGCCCGGGCGAGAGCAAAGATATCGCTTCGAGCAGATTGGTTTTACCGGCGCCATTCGGGCCGTAAAGAGCTATGGCGCCGGGCTGAAACTCAGTGTCCAGTGCTGCATAGGACCGAAAATCGATCAGCCGCAAAGAGGCAATGGACGCCACAAAATTCCGATTAGACGCGCAGTGGCATCAAAACGAATAGAGCGTGCTCATCTTCGCTGTCTTTGACCAAGGCGGGGGATGCCGGACTGTCCAAGAAGAACGTCGCATCGCGGCCTTCAATCTGTCCTGCAACGTCCAGCAGATATTTTGCGTTAAAACCGATCTCGAGGGGGTCCGCAGCGTAATCAACAGGCAGGTCCTCATTCGCATTTCCGCTTTCCGGATTATTCACAGTCAGCGACAAATTGTGCTCGGTCAGGCTTAACTTTACAGAGCGCGATTTTTCCGCTGAAATTGTTGCGACCCGGTCGACCGCGCCTTTGAAGACCTGATTATCAATCGTCAATTCTTTCGTGTTTCCTTTTGGAATCACGCGCTCATAATCGGGGAATGTCCCGTCGATGAGTTTCGATGTCATAACGGCATTACCCGTTTTGAAGCGAATTTTGGCTTCGCTGACACTGACGTGGACATCGCTATCCATGCCATCAATCAGGCGGCGGATTTCGGCGACTGTCTTGCGCGGTATGATAACGCCGGGCATCGTTTCTGCACCCTTGGGAGCAGGGCTTTCCGCAAGTGCCAGTCTGTGGCCGTCTGTTGCGACTGCTCGCAGTTTTCCCTCATGACCGTGAACATAAATCCCGTTGAGGTAATAACGTGTTTCTTCGGTCGAAATGGCGAAGCGGGTTTTGTCTATCAGCCGCGACAGATCCTTGGCAGTGATCGCGAACTCATGCGTAAATCCGTCAGCTGTCATTTTCGGGAAATCCCCGGACGGCAGGAGCGGAAGTGTGAAATGAGAGCGGCCCGCATCTACATCCAAACGATCCTCGGCATTAATCTGCAGAACAACCTGCGAGCCGTCAGGGAGTTTGCGCGCAATATCGTAAAGCGTGTGCGCTGGCGCGGTCACTTGACCCGGCGCAGAAATATCCGCTTCCGCAGTCTCAGAGACTTCGATATCCAAATCCGTCGCGACGAGGGTCAGTTGACCGTCCTCCGCGCTCATCAAAACATTGGACAAAATCGGGATAGTATTCCGACGTTCGACGACGTTCTGGACGTGTCCCAAAGCCTTTAGCAGCGTAGAGCGTTCGATAGAGAGGCGCATGATGAACCTTGAAAATAAATGTTAGTCGAAAATGTCATACCGAACTGCGCGCGCATGTGAAGACCATAGCCATAAAAATACCCGCGTTCGGGTGTCCGAAGCGGGTATAAGAGTGGATATTTTAAGTAAGCGCCAGTGACGGCTTAGTTCACGCCGGTTTCCTGCGCGCGGCGCATCATTTCGTCGCGGAACATTGCGGTGAAATCAGGCGGGTCCAGCAGGATTGGCGGGAAGCCGCCATTTTGCGTCATGGACGCCATGATCTGACGGGCAAATGGGAAGAGGAGCCGTGGACATTCAATCATAATAAGCGGCTGAACTTCTTCAATACCAACGCCTTGAAATGCGAACAGACCCGCATATTCGAGCTCGGCAATAAAGGCGACCTCTTCTTCGCGGCGCGCTTCTGCTCTGAGTATGAGCGTCACTTCGACCGTGTCGTCATCCATCATCTGACGTCCGATTTCGATATTCACGCCAATTTGCGGAGCGGGCAGGCCAGAGCGCAAGCTATTGGGCGCACCGGGATTCTCGAAGCTTTGATCCTTGGTATATTGCGCCAAAATGGACAGCATCGGGCCTTGGGCGGCCTCTTCGGGTGTGACGGGCGTCTCTCCTTCGATGGATAAACTGTCTTCTGCGGGTGTCTCTTTACCCTTTTTAGGTTTCTTCGCCATAATGCTCTTTCCTTGAAACGGCTTGCGACGCACCTTAGCTAACGTATGGTTAGTTTAGACGGTCTAGTAAGCCGTATATAGGCGGGCAATCCGCAAGATAAAGGTCTTCCATGTTCGACGTCATCATTTATGCGGCTTTAGCGACGGTTGTCGTGGTCGTTTTTTACTCTGTTTTAGGAAAACAGACGGGTTTTGGCGGCGTTCCGGAAGAAAAATCCGATCCTGTCGATTTTGGTATGGAGGACCCAAACCGGAAACCCGCACCGGAAGCCGACCCGGAAGTCGAGCGCTTAGGCCTGTCAGGCATCACGCGACTGGACCCGTCGTTCTCTATCGCGCATTTTATGAGCGGGGCGACAGCGGCCTATTCCATGATCTTGGAAGCCTACGCCAATGGCGACCGAGACCTGCTCAAAGACCTCCTGACGCCTGATACTTATGCTCTTTACGATGAAGCGATCACAGCGCGCGAAGCCGCCGGACAAACGCAGATCACTGATTTGGGTCGTTTGCGCAAAGCCTCCATACAGGCCGCTAAGACGGAAGGCTCTATCGCGCATATTTCGGTTCTATACGAGGCGGACCTCACCTCCGCCTTGCGTGATGCGGAAGGCGAATTGGTTATGGGTGATCCCGATGTGTTGTCTTCCGTGTCTGAAGTCTGGGAATATCGGCGCGACATGAAAGGTGAGGACTTAAATTGGCGACTTGCCAATGTAGAGCCGAGCGAAGGCGACGCGGTAGAAGTCGATCCGTCTCCTGATACGACTGCCTAATCATGCACCGTTTCCTTGGCCTTATATTGATGGGTGGTTTTTCGGCCGCGTGTACGACCGTGCCTGTGGGTCCAAACTTTCCTGACCCTGACGTCGAGAATCCCGGCGTGTTGACAGAAGCCCAGCCTCTTCCGACCCCGCCGCCCGCACCGCGTGTGCAGACCCCGCGGCCTGCCCCAACCGAGCCGCCGCCTGAGCCAATGATCGAAGCCCCTGCGCTGTCCGGCTATGCAGCCCTTCCCTTTTGGGCAGGGCACGATCCGAGGCCCGCGCTTTCGGCTTTCGTTCGCGGGTGTGAGACTTGGGCAAAGGCTGATGATTCGGCGCTGTTGAATCCAAATCTGCCGCAATATGGAACTTATGGGGATTGGCGTGTGACATGTCAGGCTGCGTCGGTTCTTCAATCCGTAAGTCCGGGGTCTGCGGATGCGCGGCAATTTTTTGAGAGCTGGTTTTCACCCGTCTCCCTCACGACGCCGACGGAAGCCGACGGTCTCTTGACCGGATATTACGAGCCCGAAGTCGATGTGCGGTTAAGTCCGACGGCAGAATTTTCAGAGCCTATTTTGGCAAAGCCCAAATCCAAATCCACGCTCAAACTGCCGCGCGCCAAAGTGAACGCCCGCACATCCCGCGTCATTGCCTATGGCCGGCCTATCGATGTTTTCTTTTTACAAATCCAAGGTTCCGGGCGATTAAAATATGCGGATGGCCGCATTTTAAGAGCGGCCTATGCTGCGAATAATGGCCAATCATATCGGTCCATTGGCGGGGTCTTAATTCGCCGTGGAGAGCTGACACGCGAGCAAGCGTCCAAGCAATCTATTGCTGACTGGATGGCGCGAAATGGTCCCGCAGCCGCGCGTCAGTTGATGAACGAGAATCCGCGCTATATTTACTTTACTGAGCAATCCATCCGCCCCGGCGAAGGCCCGCAAGGCGCGATGCGTGTTCCGCTCACAAGTATGGGCGCGATTGCGGTCGATCCGCGCTATCATCCTTACGGGAGTTTGGCGTGGCTCGAGACGACATTGCCAACCGCGCCAGGAGATTATCGCGGGCAACCGACCGGCATTCTTGTGACGGCGCAGGATACGGGCAGCGCTATCAAAGGCCCGCTCCGCGCAGACCTGTTCTTTGGATCGGGCGATGACGCGGGCGACCGGGCTGGGGTGCAGAAGCACCGCGTGCGGTGGACAATCCTCCTGCCTCGCCATATCGCAGGCCCGCTGATCTCATGACGGACCGCCCACTCAAACCGGGCGAGACCAAGATATGGCGTCACGTCTCGAAGACAGTCAGCCCGCGCCGACGGCCCAAGGGTAAGGGCAGTGCAAAGCCGCTCCCGACGCGCGAAGACTTTGCCAGCATGATGCGCATTCCCATCGGCGAGGCCCCGCGCTCCAAACCCTTGCCGCAATCGCTCGATGTCAACCAAGACAAGCGCGTCCGCCGCGGCCGCGTCGAGATTGATGCCAAAATCGACCTGCACGATATGACGCAGGACAAGGCGCGCCCGGCGCTGAACCGCGCCATCATGCGGGCCTCTAATCGTAATAAATCTTGTGTCTTGGTCATCACCGGGAAAGGCCTGCGCGGTGACGGCGTGCTACGCCGGAATTTCCCAAATTGGATCGCAGACCCGACCGTTCGCCCGCTGGTTGCCAGCTACGCACCCGCCCATATTAAACATGGCGGTTCCGGCGCGTGGTATGTGTTCTTAAAACGCTAAAGCCTTGCCCGTGCAGCATTAAAGTCAGACTATAAAATAAATTTGCTCAAGTCCTGATCCTTCGCCAGCTTGCCAACATGTTCAGTCACATAGGCCTTATCAATCACGAAGGTCTGACCGCCCTTGTCCGACGCCGTAAAACTGATTTCGTCCAGCAGGCGTTCCATGACCGTATGAAGTCGTCGCGCGCCAATGTTCTCCACGCTCGCATTTACCTCCGCAGAGAGTTTTGCGATCTCGGCAATGCCGTCTTCCGTGAAATCCAGCGTCACCTCTTCCGTCGCCATTAGGGCGGTATATTGCCGGATGAGGCTGGCTTCGGGTTCCGTCAGGATACGGACAAAATCCGCTTCGGTCAGGGCGCGTAGCTCTACCCGTATGGGGAGTCGGCCTTGTAATTCCGGCAGCAGGTCTGAAGGCTTGGCCACGTGAAATGCGCCGCTGGCTATAAATAGTATATGGTCAGTTTTCACGGGACCGTATTTTGTCGAGACAGTTGTGCCTTCGATAAGGGGCAGCAAGTCCCGCTGCACGCCCTCGCGGGATACATCGCCCCCCCGCGCATCGGAGCGGGTCGTGATTTTGTCAATCTCATCTAAGAAGACAATGCCGTCCTGCTCTGCGCGTTCAACGGCTTCGCGCTTGATGCCGTCATCATCCAGTAATTTGTCGGCTTCCTCAGACAATAGCGGCCCATGGGCATCGCCGATGCGCAATTTAACTTTTTTGGTTTTACCCATTTTTCCAAACATGGCGGATAAGTCCATCATGCCCATGCTTGAACCGGGTTGGCCCGGAATTTCGAAGCCCTGAAAGGGAGACCCCGTATCGGAGAGTTCCAACTCAACTTCTTTATCGTCGAGTTCTCCGGATAATAATTTCAGCCTGAATTTTTCGCGCGTTGTGTCTGAGGCATTTTCTCCGACAAGCGCATCAATGATACGGCTTTCCGCTGATTTCTCGGCCTGGGCTTGAACCTGCGCGCGCTTCTCCTCGCGTAGCAGCGAGATGGAGGCTTCGACAAGGTCGCGCACAATCTGTTCCACATCGCGACCAACATAGCCGACTTCCGTAAATTTCGTCGCTTCGATCTTAATAAACGGCGCTTGCGCCAATTTCGCCAGACGGCGTGAAATTTCGGTTTTACCGACACCTGTCGGCCCGATCATCAGAATATTCTTGGGTGTGACTTCGCCGCGCAGATCCGCAGCCACCCGGCGCCGCCGCCAGCGATTACGCAGCGCTATCGCAACGGCACGTTTGGCATCCCCTTGCGCCACAATATGACGATCCAATTCGGAAACAATTTCACGGGGAGTCAGAGAGCTGTCGTTCATGAAAGCTAGATGGGAGGCAGGAGGGTAGGGGTCAAGGTTTAGAACATGCGGAAATGGTTCCCGCCTCCGCGGAAACTATGGTTTCAACGGGGTGACTGCCGGATCTACGATCGAGTCGTTGCGCGACTAACTAACGTAATCTGCCCTATTACAAGAGAGGAAGCGGTTGAATGCTCCGCTATTTGCCGCCGCTCAATTTGCCTTGTAGCGCCTTCAGCGCATCCATTTTGCCGTCCCGTGCGAGGCGGGCTTGTTTGGGCCAACTGTTGGGTTTGTGGAAGGAGAAGCGGGGCCCTGCGGCTTTCAGGATTTTTTCCAATGTGCCGATTTTGGCTTTGGCTAAATCCTCAAATGTGACGATCCCGTCGGCGTTGAGCAATCCCGCGATTTTGGGACCGATTCCTTCGACAATCGTCAACTTATCTTTTTTGTCTTTCTTTGCAGGCTTGGCTTTGGTGGCCGCTTTTTTCTTTTTCGCGGGTTTTTTCCGGGGCTTAGATGTGCTCGGTGCAGTTTCAGCTTGGTGCCAATAGACATCAGGATGTTGACGAAACCCGTCTGCTTCCGCGATGCGATACGCCTCAATCTGTTTCATTTCATATTCTGATTTGCCAGCCATTCTCTTTCCCCAATTAAAGACGCGCCATGATCGACGCGGCGGATATTTAAATCGGATTGAGATTAACATCAAATATCGATATTGGCTGCGCAAAGCACGCAGTGGAAATGACAAAAATTAGTCTAAATGCGAACCATACGCACTCATATTAGCCGACCTTTCTAGAAGTTAGTGGTCAAAGTGCGTTAAAAGTCAAAGCCCGACTAATATGCCCGCCAAAGCCGCGCTCATGAGATTAGCTAGGCTGGCGGCAAAGACCGCTTTCACACCCATTTTGGCAATGTCCGGCATACGGTCGGGAATAAGCGTGCCAAGCCCGCCGAGCAGGATTGCAATCGATCCGATATTGGCAAAGCCGCAAAGCGCGAAGGACAAGATTACGACAGATTTCGGAGACAGAGAGCTTTCGGCCTCAATCAGGGAACCAAAGGCGATAAACTCATTTACGACCAGTTTCTCACCAAAAATACCGCCCGCCAATTGGGCTTCGGACCACGGGACGCCGACTGCCCACATGACGGGAGAAAAGAGCCAGCCCAGCATCATCTGCAAAGACAGATCATCTTGACCAAACCAACCGCCGGCCCAGCCCAGCAATCCGTTGAGCAAAGCAATGAGGGAAATAAAAGCAATCAACATCGCGGCAATGGCGACGGCGAGCTTCACGCCGTTTTGCGCGCCAACGGCGGCGGCCATGAAAATGCTGGGATGGCGCGGGCCGGTTTCGGCCATGGCATAGACGGCTTTTGCGGTCTTAATCTTCTCTTCTTTGGTTTCCGTCATCGTATCGGGCATGATCATTTTTGCCATGAGCAAGCCCGCAGGCGCGGACATGAAACAGGCGGCGAGCAAATATTTCGGCTCAATCCCCAGCGCGATATAACCGCCCAAAACCGTGCCTGATACAGACGCCAAGCCGGAGACCATAATCGCGAAGAGCTCAGGCTTGCTGATGCTCGGCAAATAGGGTTTCAACGAGAGCGGCGCTTCCGTTTGGCCAACAAAAATATTGGCAATCACATTTAGGCTTTCGACCGGCCGTGTATCTGTCAGCCAGCGAATGGCGGAGCCGCCCAAGCGCACGATGATCTGCATGATTTTCAAATGATAGAGAACCTCCATCAACGCGGCGAAGAAGATGATGATTGGCAATACCCGCACCAAGAATGAGAAGCCCTCCAGATCGGAGAGGTTGCCGAATACAAAGCCAATACCGGCATCGGCGTAGGACAAAAGCGTTGTGACTTTATTCGCTGCGACCTCGAGAACGCTTTTGCCCCACGGAAGATAGAGTACGAAGATCGCAATTGCGATTTGCAGGGCGAAACAGGCCCCAACTGTGCGAAGACGAATGAATTTGCGATTATCAGAGGCAATCCAAGCCAGCAGGAGGATTAGGACAATGCCGAGTATGCCAAATGCGCGGTGTTCCATGCAGGGGTCTTTTTCTTAAATACCTCTCATCCTTACGCCTCGGAGTTCACCAATGCCACGACGGATTTGACCACCTTGGTCATATTCGTAATATATTGCGTCTGGTCGATAACAATATCGGCGTGGATTTGTGAGGGGCTGACAAAGGCTTGATGGGCGGGCTCAACCTGGTCGTGGAATTGCCGCAGCACATCATCGCGCGAACGCCCGCGTTCCGTCGTATCGCGTTCCAATCTGCGGGAGAGCCGCAGTTCCGGCGCGCAGCGCATGAAGACGCTGTGATCAAAGACCGCGCGAAGCTCCGGCTGGGCCAGCAATAAAATACCTTCGACAATAATGAGTGGCCTCGGATTGCGCGGTTCTGTCGGGGTGCGGCGCTGATGTGTTGTGAAATCATAATTGGGCAAGGCCACGGCTTCATCGCGTTTAAACGCCAACAGGTTTTCCCGCAGCAAATCGAAATCCAACGCTTCCGGAATATCGAAATTGACCATGGGCGAGCCGCCGCGTTCGCGGATATCGTGGTAATAATCATCCTGCCGTACCAAACGACAGACTTCCGCCCCGACATAGTCTCGCAAATAGGCCGCGAGGGTGGATTTTCCGGAACAACTTCCCCCTGCAATCGCGAGGATACGGGGAGAATCAGGGAGAGGGGACAGTGTCGACATGGTGTGCTTTTACGGCAACAGCGCACAAAAAAACACAGAGTGTTGTGTTTTAGATTTGGGGATAAATCTGTGTCTTTCGCCGCGCGACATGACAAAACCTCATGTCTATGGGGGTTTAGGTGCGTTTAGCACAGGAGGCGGTGATGTGGGTAACTTTTCATAACGGATTGCCGCCTATTTGCCTGTCATAACCCTGTCATATATTTCAGTCATATGCCGCTCAAATTTCCGCAAACCAGATATGGGTCCCCCAAAATGAACAAAAATTTCGCCTCCCTCGGCCTCAGCGCCATCATGTCAGCAAGCACAATCGCCCTGACAACAGCATTAACACTCGCCGCGACCACAGGCGTCGCACATGCACAGGTCACATCCTCGTCCATCAATGGTATGGTTGTCGATTCCAACGGTAACGGAATTGCAGACGCATCTGTCTCGCTCGTCAATACAGCAACAGGCTTTGCCCGGACTGTTTCCACTGACAGCGGCGGCTCATTCACAGGCCGCAACCTGCCCATCACTGGTCTTTATAGCATCACAGTCCGCGCGCCCGGCTTCCAAGGCGAAGTCGTTGAAGGCGTCGCGCTCTCTTTGAGTGATGATACACAGCTTAGCTTTCAACTGGACGGTTTGTCCGGTGGCGGCGACACAGTCGTTGCAGTTGCGCAGCGTCAGGTCGTGACGAATTTGGCGTTGGGTCCAAATGCGAGCTTTGGGCTTGAAACTTTGGAAAATGCCCCGTCCATCAACCGGAATATCGCTGATGTTATTCGTATTGACCCTCGCGTCTTTGTTGACGAAGGTCGCGGAGGCATCAATTCAGTTCAGTGTGTCGGCCAATCTTCACGCTTTAACTCAATCACGCTTGACGGCATTGCTTTAAATGACAGCTTTGGTTTGAACTCTAACGGTTACCCAACGGAGCGTCAGCCATTCCCGTATGACGCACTGGAGCAAGTCTCAGTTGAGATCGCGCCATTCGACGTTAAATATGGCGGCTTTACAGCCTGTAACATCAACTCCGTGACCAAATCCGGTACAAATGAATTCCACGGCAGTGCTTTTGTGGATTACACGAATGACTCACTCCGCGGTAAAAACGTCAAAGACGTTGATTTTGATTTCGGTAACTTTGACGAATTCCGTTACGGCGTCGGCATTGGCGGACCGATCATTAAAGATAAGCTTTTCTTCTACGCCTCTTATGAGGGGCTGGACGGCGCGAACACATATCCGCAAACGGCAATTACGGTTGGTGATGGAGACTTCCAAATCAACCAAGCGCAGATTGACGAAATCGCACAAATTTCGCGTGATGTTTACCAGTATGATCCCGGTTTCATCCCGGATAGCTTCGGCAATAAAGACGATAAAATCCTCGTCCGCCTCGATTGGAACATCAGCGATGCACACCGTGCGTCCGGTACGGTCAACTGGAATGACGGCTTCAACATTGTTCGGTCTGATGGCGACACAGACGAATTAGAGTTTTCAAATCACTTATATGAGCGCGGCACGGAGCTGTTCTCATATTCCGGTTCATTATTCTCTGACTGGTCGGATAACTTCTCGACTGAATTCCGGGCAAACTATATCGACGTTGACAACCGTCAGGAAAGCATTGGCGGCAATGATTTCGGTGAATTCCGTGTCACAGTAGACAGCCCTACCGGCAGAGGTGACGTTGACGTCTACCTCGGCGGGGACGATTCACGTCAGTCCAATGATTTGAACTACACTGTTTTACAGCTATTTGGCCGCGCCAGCTATTCAATGGGTGACCACAGCTTCACATTTGGCGGTGAGTATTCCGAGTTGGACATCTTCAACCTTTTCGTTCAGCACACAGAAACTGAAATCCGTTTCAACTCTGTCGATGATTTCCGCAACGGCATCGCCAGCCAGATTGAGTATAACAACTCACCAACGCAAAACCCTGATGATGCCGCTGCGAATTGGGGGTATTCTCTCAACACGCTTTACGCACAGGACGAGTGGGCTGTTTCCGATGCTTTGACGGTTATTCTTGGTGCGCGTTATGACTGGTATTCATCAGATGACAAACCAACGGAAAACCCGGCATTCACAGCTGATTACGGTTTCTCAAATGCGCAAAACTTTGACGGCGAAAGCTTGTTCCAGCCGCGCCTCGGCTTCACATATGATGCGACAGATACATTGCAAATCCGCGGTGGTGCCGGTCGTTACTCCGGTGGTAACCCAAATGTTTGGTTGTCTAACAACTATTCATCCAACAACATCACACAGGTCGGTGCCCGTCTTCGCGACCGCGCCGGGATCGACTTGTTCGCTTTGGATTACACAGCCGCTGAAGACGGCGTTCCAAACGGACCTGGTTATGCAATTCCAACAGAACTGTTTGACAGTGTTGGAACCGGCGTTGGCCGTAACTTCGAAATCAACTATTTGGACCCGGATTTCAAAATCCCATCCGATTGGAAATACTCATTGGGCGCAACTTTCACGCCTGACTTCGATACAGGTGAAAGTCTCTTCGGTGGACAGTGGTTGTTCCAAGCTGACTTGCTTTGGTCTGACAGCGAAAACACAGCGATTATCCAGCGCGGTGACTTGGTCGAAACCGGCTCACGCACGGTTCAAGTGGAAGAAGATGGTACCGTGTATGACGTTACTGTTCCAACTTTTAGCAGCGATTTGATCGATAGCTTCACACTGACAAATGCGGACAAGTCCAACAGCGCATTCGTTGCATCTATCGGCGCATCCAAACGCTGGGATAGCGGTTGGTCTATGCGTGCAGGTTATGCGTATTCCGACGCTAAAGATGTTCAGCCAATGACAAGCTCTGTTGCGTTCTCGAACTACAACAACCGCGCTTACCTCAATCCGCAAGAACAAATCCTGTCGACGTCTAACTACAACACCAAACACCGCTTCACAGCGTCTGTGGCGAATAAGAGTGACTGGATCATCAAGGATTATGATACGAACATTTCTGCATTCTTCCAATCACAGTCCGGTCAGCCATTCTCTCGTACGCTAAACGGCGTCGCGAATAACCTTTACCGCTTTACACCTTTCCTCGGAAATAGCGGCGATAGCATCCTGTTGCCGGGTACTGAGCGTAACGAGTACACGTCACCGAGCTGGACAAAGATTGACCTTCGTATCAGTCAAGAGCTGCCGGGTCTGCGTGCCGAAGATCGCTCGGAAGTCTTCATGGTCATTGATAACCTGACAAACCTGGTCAACAGCGATTGGGGTGTTCTTGAACGTCCGGCATTCCCGAACACGCTGAACCAAGGCCAACGTTTCGGTATCAACCAAGCGTCCGCTTATGAAATTCGTTTCGGTGCCCGTTACGATTTCTAAGGCTTTGGTCTTTCGCTAAAAATTTAAAGGCGTCCTTTGGGACGCCTTTTTTCTTGGCGTGCAGGCTGCTCTGCGGGCTTGTCCACATCGCCATGATGGCTGGCCCCCTTGCGCCGGCGGGTCCCGTGAGGAACAAACATTATGAACTCAAGGAAATACGCATGACCGGACTCATTGGCATTTTTGTTTTGCTGGCTGTGGCGTGGCTGTTTTCTGAAGCGAAATCTGCGGTACGCTATGACTTGGCCGCTCGCACGCTTGCGCTTCAAATCGCCATTGCCATATTCGCGTTGCTGACCCCCGTGGGGGATTTTGTTTTGACGGGAATGTCTGCGGGCGTTGAGGCCATGATGGGGTTCGTGAAGCAGGGCACGACTTTCATGTTTGGCGAGCTGGGCGACGATAAAGGCGGGACAAATGTCATCTTCTTCTTCCAAATTTTGCCTATTATCATTTTCATCGCGGCGCTTTTTTCGGTGCTGTTTCACTTGCGCATCATGACATGGATTATTCGCGGCATCGGCTCTGTCGTTCGCAAAATTACGGGGGCGAGCCGATTGGAATCCACCTGTGCGGCCGCCAATATTTTCGTCGGCATGGCAGAGGCCCCGCTGACGGTTTTGCCTTATCTGCCCAAAATTACTCGCGCGCAATTATTTGTGATAATGAGCCTTGGCTTGTCTTCTGTGGCGGGCACGGTTTTGGTCGCCTATTCCGCCATTGGTATTGATCCCAAACTCCTGATTACGGCGGCGCTCATGGCTGCGCCGGGCGGGCTTCTAATGGGACGTATTCTTGTGCCCGAAACTGAAACGCCGTTCGATATTGATAGCGAAGAAGCCAAATCCGTAGAGGGCAGCAAGGCGGGTTCATTGATTGAAGCCCTCACGAACGGTGCATTGACGGGTTTGCAAATCATGCTGGCCGTTATGGCGCTGCTCATCGCAGTGCTGTCCGTGATTGCCTTGTTAAATGGAATATTGGCGGGCATTGGCGGATGGTTCGGAAATCCCGATTTATCATTGGAAGGTATCTTCTCGGTCTTGTTCCGACCTGTCGCGTGGATAATCGGTGTGCCATGGGATGAGACTGCGGCGGCCGGACAGTTCCTCGGCGAAAAAGTTATCCTGAATGAATTCCTTGCCTATTTTAACTTCACGGGTGTTAAGGATGACTTCTCTCAGGAAGGGCAAGTCGCGATTACTTTGGCATTATGCGGCTTTGCTAATTTCGGCGGTCTTGCGATTTTGATTGCGGGCCTCAGCGCGGTCGTCCCGGAGCGGAAAACAGAAATTTCGAAATTGGGGTTAAAGACCGTTCTGGCAGGAAACCTATCAAACTTTATGAGCGCTGCCATCGCATCAGTCGTGATCGCCATTGCGGGGTTAATTGGTCTCTCGCCTCTATAACTATTTCTTATGAGGTTTTTTTCTGGCCAATGCGGAAAGAAACTTATAGGTGCTGAAAAATTTATTTTGACTTATGGAGTTCTGATTTGAAGCTACTTGGCCACATACCCAATTTTTTCAACGACCTGTCCCCGTGTGAGAATAAGGACGAAGCCCTTCGCGAGCTAGGGCGTTTGTATAATGGCGCTGTTGAAGATCTGAATACGGCATTTGAAGCTTATGCCAAAACCGGGGAAGCACCTGCTGGACCCACTCCCACTTACCCGTATCTGCTGGTGCGTATCGGCAAGCGGCAGACAGGGGATATCAAATTCTCCAGCTTCGTCACGATTCGCGGGCCGGGATGGTATGGTACATCCATCACATCTCCGGATATTTTTGAGAGCTATTTACTAGACCAACTTGCACGCATCGAAGTGGCACGTGAAGTCGAATACTATGTTGGACCATCTGACATTAAAATCCCATTGGTCTTTGCGATTGACCCGTCTTCTTTTGAATTATCCGCTGAACGGTCTGCCGCGATTGGGCAGCATTTCCCTCTGCCGGACTTGAAACTTATTCATGATGACTTGGCAGATGGTGTGACCGAACGAGCGTCTGACAAACCCTATCCGCTGGCCCTCTTCCCGGCGCTGCGCACGGATTATTCCCTGCAACGTCTGCGTCATTATTCAGGGACACAGCCGGGTTGTTTTCAGAAATTTGTGATTTTCACAAACTACCAACGTTATGTGGATGAGTTCATTGAGCACGCCCGCGAAGTTGTCGGCAAGGACCCGGCCATCACCGGATTTTGTTCCCCGGGGCAGGGCGTCATTACAAAGGGCGGGGATTACGCGGAAGTCCCGAATTTTAAGCTCCCGCAAATGCCGGCCTACCACCTGATGGCGGAAGACGGGATGGGCATTACGCTCATCAATATCGGTGTTGGGCCGTCCAATGCGAAAACAGTTACTGACCATATTGCCGTGCTGCGAAGCCATTGCTGGTTGATGCTCGGACATTGCGGTGGGCTGCGCTCGTCGCAAGTTCTCGGTGATTTTGTCTTGGCGCATGCTTACCTACGCGATGATCAAGTGCTGGATGATGTTCTGCCGCCGGATATTCCGCTGCCGACGATTGCTGAAGTTCAGATCGCTCTGACAGAAGCCATTGGCGACGTTATGGAACTATCCGGCCAAGAGATGAAACGCCACGTCCGCACGGGCACTGTGGTGACAACGGATGATCGGAATTGGGAAATGCGCTATGCGGCGCTCCGCCCGCGCTTGAACCAGTCTCGCGCGATTGCGATTGATATGGAAAGCGCGACGATTGCGGCCAATGGCTACCGATTCCGCGTGCCATATGGGACCTTGCTTTGCGTCTCCGACAGGCCACTTCACGGCGAAATAAAACTGCCGGGCACAGCCGCTGTTTTCTACCGGTCCCGCGTGGCACAGCATTTAAACATTGGGCTGGAAGCTATGCGCATCATGAAAACCGGCGCGGAACACGGGACACTGCATTCGCGAAAACTTCGCAGTCTGGACGATCCGGTTTTCCGATAAACGTAAAATGCCCTCCATATTGGAGGGCATATAATCTTTTTATAAGTGTCGGGTTAAACGAAGAAAATAACAACAACGCCAAGCAGAATTACGGCGGCGACGGTAGAAAGACCCAACACAACAGGCATGCCTTTGACACGCTTGCCGGCCCGCGCGTCAACCTTCTCAATATGTGTTTTGCCATCAGGCGCTTCATAACTCATGGATTAATCTCCAAATATTTGGGTCGAAATGATGAACCCCAAAGAGACAGCCGCAGCTGTCGATCCCATGGGATGTTCTTTTATTTTCTCCAACAGCGCAAGGATGCGTGGATCGTTCTGCATGTCACCCGGAATATATTTAACGAGGGGGTCGAGGCTCATTTCTGCTTCGACATCTTTCGGTTTAACTTTGTGACCGCGAGACATAAAATAGACAATGGTTGCGAGACCTAAAAAGAAAACGCCCACGGCTAAGAAGCCGAACTCTGCACCCCAAGTTTTCGTAATCCAGACAAAACCGGCAATGATTAAAAACATAACAGCGAGACCCATGATGCCCGCTGACATAATTACGCCGGCCAAACGCTTAGCTGGCCGACGTGTGCGCGCGTTGATGATCAAAGGCGCGAGGGCTAAAGCCGTTCTGGCGAGAGCCATGTGATTAGCCGCGTGTAATCGCGCCGAGGACGATCCCAGCGCCAACTGCAATTGCGATGGATGTTAAGGGATTCTCTTTAATCTGAGATTCAGCCTTCGTTGTGAGCTCGTCATATTTGGCTTTGGCAACATCAGCCTTTTCCGTCGCAACAGCTTTGGCTGCGGCAGTGCGCTCATTGACACTTTCTTTCGTTTGCATCTTCACAGCGTCGGCCAATAAAGCAATGTCGGTGCGTAGAGCTTCGATTTGAGTCTGGACGTCGGGCTTTAGGGCTACAACGTTCTTCTTTGCGGGTGTTTTAGGTGTTTTAGTCGCCATCATATATCTCCATTAAATTATTCGGTCGCGCGCCATTATTGGTGCGGCGTCATAGTAACAACGAAGCGGTAGTAAGTTCGTTCCAAATCAGTTGAGAAAATTTAGGATTATCTGGGCCTAACCGTAATCTTAGCTCTCACGCTGGCGCCGGAAAGTTAATCGGCACATATAGCCTTGGGGTGAGCTTTCAGATGTATAGGTTCCGCCCAATTGACGTGCGAAACCTCGCATCAGTTTCTCCCCTGTTCCCGTGCTGGTGGTTAGCTCTGGACTTACGGCATCTCTAATAGCCGCAGCCTCTGCGCCAATGCCGTTATCTTGAATGGTAAGCGTCAACACACCATTGGCCTCGACAAGCGTGACACTGATCGTGCCGCCATAAGGCAGTCCATGTTTTGCGGAGTTCGTCAAAGCTTCCACCATAAATAAAGAGATCGGTGTGGCCGTATCGGCATTTATCGCGCCCGCATCCACATGGGAGACGATCCGGATATTACGTCTTTCGAAATTCAAAGCCCGGCTCAGGCGAGTGGTTAACTCCGTCATGAAAGGCACAAGATCCACGCTCATCAGAGCTTCGGACTCATGCAACGTTTTATGAACTTGGGAAATGGCCGTAATCCGGTTTCGGGTGTCGTCCAAAGCCTGGGTATAGAGCGGGTCTTTCACCTGCCGCTTACCCATATTGAGGAGCGAGATAATAATTTGGAGATTGTTTTTGACGCGGTGGTGAACTTCCCGGAGGATTTCATCTTTCTCGTTGAGCGACTCTTTCAGGTCGGTCTCCCGATCCACGATACGGCTGGCCATTTTTCTGAAACTTTTACGCAAATCGTTGATTGCATCCGGATTTTTCTTATCCTTCCCGACGGACGGAATTTTATTCGAGTCGGAGAATTCTAATACGTCTTTCCGCATGGCGCGAATACGAGCCAAGATAAGGTTCTCAAGCGCCAGCCAGATCGCGATATAGGCAAATATCCACCCTAAAACGGGCAGCAAAATAGACGCCAATGGATTGACACGATTCCACGAAATCAAGCTCGGTCTGGGAGTGGAGATGGCCAGAAATAATTCGTTTTCCCGTGTCGGAAGCAACACAATCTGTCTCGATTCGTCTTCGGTGTCGGGCAAGTTTTGCGTTACTCGGTTCTCGCTATCGAGAAGCTCCGCCCAACTCTCCCGCGTATTTTTTGTGCCAACGCTATCTCCGACAAGAATCTGACCGTTTCGGTTGAAAATAGAGACCCGTACATCCCGGGGCAGAATTTCGCGATTTCTCAGCTCCCGTAGGGTTGAAAGATCATAGCTGGAGAAGAAAATATTCTGAAGGTTTTTATCTTGGTCGTAATTGCCATAGCCAATGACAAGTGTGCGTTTTGGGCCGACACTGTCTGCGCCGAATTCAATCACTTTGAGCTGGAAAGGATCTTGCGGGGTCAAGGAGGTCAGGGCCGCATCCATTAGAACGCGGGTTCGGACTTCCCTGACGGCGCAAATGTCCCGCTTGTCGCCCCAGTGAACGGCCATGTTGTAAATGTCGTTGACATCGCGCGTTATGCGCTTGAGGTCTGCCTCGCAAGTTTCAGGCCTAACCAGATCAGCCGACAGACTTAAAATAGACTTTGCGGTTTTTAGCAGGTCAACGATGTCTGAGACCGCTTCTTCTGCGGAAACGTCCAAAGCGGTCTCCCGCAATTTGGTTTCCCGCTGATAATCATAATATGATTGCCAGATAGACAGCAGCAAAATCGGCAAAAGGGCGATCGCCAATATCAAACCGAAACGCCGTCTCAGGTCGCCCGTATTAAGCGTCTCGGTTTGGCCCACTCTCCCCACAATTTATCCAGCCATATTAACGGTTAGCGAGCTTGTCGGCTTCATCCAGGATGGCATCCATGGCTTGCAGAGCACCAATGCCATCCGTTTTGTTTTCAAAATCGCCTTCATCCATGATTGACTGTAAGGTCTTTCGCGCGCGACTGACGCGGCTTTTGATTGTGCCAGTGGCGCATTCACACACATCTGCAGCCTCTTCATAAGACATGCCTGTTGCACCGACGAGAATAATGGCCTCGCGCTGGTCATCTGACAGGCGGTCCAAAGCGGAACGGAGTTCGTTCAATCTAACACCGTCATCTTGATTTGAGACAGAGACGATTGTCTGTTCTGCTACGCCTGGTTCAAGCGATGTTGCGCGCCAAGAGCGGCGCTTGATGGAATAAAACTGATTACGAAGAATCGTGAATGTCCACGCTTTCAAATTCGACCCCGGGCGAAATCGCTCGCGGGCATTCCAAGCTTTTAGTAGCGCATCCTGCGCCACATCATCCGCCAACGTCGCATTTCCGCACAACGAGCGTGAAAACGCGCGCAAGTGCGGGATGAGGGCTGTGAGGTCATTGCGGAAGTCTTCCTCATTAAACGGGATCACCTCTTCTTCAGCGTCCAGCTTTGGAGCCTCTTCAGAACCTTGGCCGGAACCTTGCTGTGTGTCTGACATACTAAGCGCTCTCGTTATCTGCACCGGGCGTAGTTGCATCAGCTTTTGCCAGCAAGCTCAGAAAGTCTGACGGAATAGGTTCATTCACAACGTCATCATACATCTTGCGCAATGATGAGCCGATCTTGTCTTTTAACGGGTCATCAGAAAATTCTGTAACGGAGGACCGCTTCTCTTTGTGTTTTTGAACTTTGTCTTGGCTCATGGAGGGCTTTCAAAAAAATACAAATATCAACTGGAACCCATGCCCGCATTGCGCGTAAGTCATGTGTAACACCTAGATGGTAATTCGTTTAACGCGAGGGAACGCGCGTTAGTTCCGAGAAAAATGTAAAAAGTTCCACAAAAGTTATAAAGTGAGGCAATAAAATGAGCCTAGTCGAAACCTATGGTCCATATCTTCCCTATTTACGCCGTTTTGCGCGCGCTTTGACAGGCTCGCAATCCTCTGGAGATACCTATGTTCGCACAGCTTTAGAGGCATTAGCAGAGGGTGAAGCAAATGTAGATGGGAATTTGCACCCAAAAATTGCGCTCTACCAGATGTTTTTGGCGATCTGGTCGACAACGGGCGCGCAATTAGAAACCGAAGGCGAAGTTGAAGGCTCCGCCGCCGTTCAGCGAGTCTCAAAGCTCACCCCGGCGTCGCGCCAAGCCTTTTTGCTGCAATCCCTTGAGGGTTTGTCCATTGATGATACGGCATCGGTGATGAAGGCAACGCCCGCTGAGGCGCGCGATATGATTAAAGAAGCAGAAGCGGATATCGAGAAAGAGCTACGGACAAATGTGCTCATAATTGAAGATGAGCCGATTATTGCGGCTGATATTGAGGGGCTTGTCTTGGAATTGGGGCATACTGTCGACAGCATTTCGGCGACGCGCGGCGATGCGGTTCGCAATGCGAAAGAGAAAACGCCGGGCTTGATACTGGCAGATGTTCATTTGGCAGATGGAAGCTCAGGCATTGACGCCGTAGACGATATTCTAGCCGAATTTAATGTGCCTGTGATCTTTATCACGGCCTTCCCGGAACGGCTCTTAACAGGTGATAAGCCCGAGCCGGCTTATCTGATTTCCAAGCCATTCGAGCCGGATAATGTGAAAGCGGCGATCAGCCAGGCTTTGTTTTTTCACGGGGCATAGGCGCTAAGGATAACATTTGAGACTTTGCACCTGGGTCATTTTACGGCTCCAAAAAAGCCGTCATCGGATTCATACAAAAGCCGCCCTTGCGATAACCTCGTAAGGGCGGCCTTTTTAAGCTCCTCAAACTTTGTGGTTTGATTTTGAGCTAGTTTCTCGGTCTGTTTTTATCGTACGACGCTCGATGTTTCATCAGACCCACCAAACTCAAATTCAACAATGACAGCGCGGCCGTTCATGGCCCGCGTATCGAGCTCAGCTTCCCGTGCCGAGCGTTTCATGTCCAAATCGGTTTCGTAGGCTTTCACAAATTCTGTGGTCTCTTCTGCTCGGTTATCGGCTAAAGCCAGATCGTTTTCATTCATGTTTTCAAATTGTAGATTTACGATATGGATAGTTGCATCCTCGCACCCTGTCGCTGCGTCGACGGCTTGATGCAGAAATGCTGCAGAATGAGTCTCGACATATTCGTCTCTGAAGTAAACGGGAATGGTCTCATCTTCGCAATTATTCAGCGCGGAAATTTTCATGTCTGTAAAGGCGTCATACGTATCTTCCTCTGCTTGTACACTCGCGTCGGCGTTTTCGTTTGCAACCAAGCTCGGAATAAAAAACACGGGGACAATAAATATGAGACAGAAGAAAAAGCGTAACATTTTGTTCACTCACTCGTTAATGCCGGTCAGCCAATCTGCCGGTCACTAAAGCAACGGCACAATGTCGTGATTGGTTCCGTTGAACCATGACTTTTAATTAACCCATGTCTGATGAACCGCTGCACTGCTGAGCACGTATTAAATTTTAAGACCCTGCTAATCAGGAGATTTAGACCATGGCAAAAGCTTATAATAAAGGCACGAAAGTGCAGTGGAACTGGGGGAACGGCACAGCCACGGGCAATGTTCAGGAGAGTTTCACAGACGATGTGACCCGGACAATCAAGGGAAATGAGGTCACGCGCAAAGCGTCTGCCGATTCGCCCGCATATATGATAGAGCAAGAGGACGGTGACCGCGTTTTGAAGTCTCATTCCGAGGTCAAAAAAGCCTAAAATCTAATTTTGAATCTTACATATCGTTCTAATGTCTGGTCATAAAGGCCAATATGTGGTCACAAAGACGAGCCTTATGCTATTCTTTCTTGGCCCGCTCTCTTTGAGGACCTGACCCATTCGCTCTACCGCCCGTATTCTAAAGCTCTGGCAAGATCTACAGAGCGGCTATTATTTCATTCCGACCATAATGGCGTTGGGGTCAGTTGCTCTGGCGTTTATCACGGTCGCGATAGACCGCTCGCTCGATCCCGATACGTTTAAAATGTCAGGCGTTTTGGCCCCAAATAGCGTCGAAGGCACACGCACAATTTTATCGATCGTTACGGGCTCTATGATCTCAGTTGCCGGGGTTACATTCTCTTTGACGATGGTGGCTGTGACGAATGCGGCTGCGCAATATGGTCCACGTCTGATCGGAAATTTCATGCGGGATAAAGCGAACCAATTCACGTTGGGCGTTTTTACATCAACCTTTATCTATGGCTTATTAATCCTGCGCGTTGCCCATGTCGGGGATCCAACCTCATCTGGGATGAACCCTACGGAGTTCATCCCAAACGTCTCTGTTTTCTTTGCTATGATGATGACACTTCTATCAGTCGGTGTGCTCATTTACTTTGTCCATCATATTCCAGAAACATTGAATGTGGGAAATATCACAGCGCGGATAGGCCGAGACTTGCGGGACAGGTTGCGCGTCCTTGTCGTTCCGGAAGATATACGACGCCCGCGATTGGGTAATGATGAGGCCGTTCACGATGTAGACTTGGCTTTGCGCGTTCCGGCTAAGGAGGAGGGATATGTTCAAACCCTTAATTTTGCCTATTTGGTTAAGGTCGCAACGTTGCATGATTTGATTATAGAATTGCAGTTCCAACCCGGCGATTTTGTTGTTTGCGGCGATGTGTTGCTTGACGCTTGGAAGCTTGACGGGACTAAAATCGAGACGGATGAAAAGAACGCGCTAATTGACAGCATCCGCAATGCCTATGCGATGGGGCAATCCCGGACGGTGCATCAAAATTTGCTCTACCTCGCGGACGAACTCGTCGAGGTTTTGGCGCGCGCTCTGTCTCCGGGTGTAAATGATCCCTATACGGCGACGAATTGCATTCATTGGTATCAATCTGCTCTCAATGTCATGGTCGCAGAGCCGGATCCGATTGCCGATAGGTTCGACGAGCAAAACATCCGCCGCGTAATGATGCGGCCTTTGACGTTTGAAACAATGCTACATGTCTTTGCAGGAAAGAGCCGACCTTATGTGGCCTCTGACAAAATTGCGGCGGCGGAAATGCTGTCCATGCTCGGAAAATTGCGCGCGCGCGCTACTTCAGAGTCTCGCAAAACGGCTCTCGCGAACGAGATGTCGGCCTTGGTCAGAGCAGCCTATGACGCTTTACCGAATGAGGTGGACCGAGAGTCCATTGCCGATTTGGCCAATAAGATCACTTCCGGATTGAAAGATGACGTCTCTCTGGAAAAATCACGCCGCGAGGAAGGTTGGCTAGGCGGCACTGCTTAGGACATGAAGACGAGTTTCCAATTGATGCATGGTTTGTTAACATAGATTATCGTTTCTGGGGCGTTTTTGCTTTAACGCGTAACTAACGTTGGGCTTTTGTGGCTCTGAACATGATTTTGATGAGGCCTGCTCTGTCCGAAAACTCCCCCGAAACGAATCGCCTCTTGGCATTAAACGCCACGAACCTTTTGGATAGTCCGGCCGAGCTGCGTTTTGATCGCATCACACGTATGGCGCAAAATGCTTTAGGCACTAAAGTCGCGCTGATCTCATTCATTGATGAAAAACGGCAATGGTTCAAATCCACCGCGGGGACAGAGGTCACTGAAACTCCGCGGGATGTGGCTTTTTGCAATCATGCTATTCGAGCGCCTGATGATGTTATGGTTGTTTTAGATGCAGCCAAAGATCTCCGTTTTTCTGAAAATCCGCTTGTGACAGGTGATCCAAATATTTCCTTTTACGCTGGCGCGCCTTTGGTGACGGAAGACGGACATGCGCTTGGCACGCTTTGCGTGATCGATAGCGAACCGCGCGTCGAATTTTCGGACGACGATAGACAGCTTTTATCGGATTTGGCTGAATCCGCCATGAGCGAGATAAATCTGGCGCAGGCGCAGCAAGAAAATGCAGATCTCAACCTCATTAATGAGGAATTGCAGCACCGGATGGGTAATATGTACGCGCATATTTCTGGCCTGATCTCTATGCTGGGACGGTCGGATGCGTCGCGGGATCAATTACTCCGCCGCTTGCGTAGCAAAATTACGGTTCTCGCGCACACCCAAACTCTATTAGCGAAACATAGTTATAGCCGGGTGTCTTTGCGAGAGTTGGCGGAAACAACATTGGCGCCGTTCGGCTTGAAAAAGACTGATGAGACGGGACGAATTTCAATTCAGATGGATGAGGATACTGAAGTCTCAGCCCGCGCGGCGTTCACATTGACTCTTATGCTTAATGAGCTGGCTACGAACGCGATGAAACACGGCGCACTCGCCGCTGACGCGGGGAAGGTTGATTTTTCTTGGACACTCTTGCCGACGCCCAAACTGTCTTGGCGGGAAACCCTATCGGAGCCTATTATAATTAACGACCCCGAAGTCGGCACGGGTTTTGGAATGCAAATATTATCCAGAATCGTACCCCTCGATTTTCAAGGGGAAGCCGAATTTGACATACTACCAACAGGACTAAACTATCAGGTCACTGCTCTGCGCGACCGTTTAGTGGGCGCGCCTACAGAGCTTTAGTCCAGATTTTTAGTATTAGTCGTTTGGCTATCGAGCATTTCTTTAACAACCCAAGAGAGGATGGCTGCTAAAATTGTGCGTAAAATGAATCTCATGTTTAGTTCCTGAAATAGGCGTGCGTATTAAATACGTAACGGACGGACGGGCCCCAAAGTTCCGTAAAACTCAAGGTCTTATGAGGGCAAGACATTTGCGCTCCGCCAATTTTAATCCCCGCCTCGATGGCGGGGAAAGCGCGCGCACCTTCTCTCGCCGCTCCGCCTCAGATATTTCAGCCAAAGCGATGACATCCGGATGGATATAGGATGAGCGGCAAATCGCGGGTGTGTTGTGCAGCCGCGCAGAAGCGGCCTCACTCAAGGATTTTATCGTCGGATTTTTCTCCCCGGCGGCATTGAATGCTGCAACGCTGCCATGCCAAGTGCGAAAGGTCTTGGTCGTGAAATCATCTGGGAGATAGGCGTTAACATCCGCACTATCCAAGCGGCAGACGTCTCCGCGCGCATTGATATACTGAAATAGATTCCGGCCCGGTAGATCGTCGATCTGGTCCAAGATCTTCGCCAGTGTCTTGTCTCGGATCGTCTTGCGAACGCGCTTGCCACCTTTCGCCTTATAGTCGAGGGCAAAGCCATGCTCTGTCATTTTGAAATGCCGGGTGCGCAGCGTCGACGCACCAAAGCTTTCGCCCTCATAGCCCCGATTGCCGACACGAAGCGCCCCGCGATCAATTAGCCTAACAATCGCGGCGCAGACATACTTTTGGTCCGGGAACTCCCGCCGCAAATCGCGTGTAACCTTGGCCCTGATATTTGGCAGCGTATCCGCAAAGTCGGCCAAACTGTCAAATTTCTGGCGATTGCGAAACGCGCTCCAATCCGCATGATATCGATATTGTTTCCGGCCTTTCTCATCACGTCCCGTCGCTTGCAAATGCCCGAACGGATCTTTGCAAATCCAGACCTCTTGATAGGCGGGCGGAAGGCCCAACGCATTGAGGCGTGCGACGACATCCGGTTTTTTAAGAATTGCCCCATCAGTCTCATGATAGGAAAACCCTTTGCCGCGACGCCGCCGGGTATATCCGGGTTCCGCATCGGAACTATAGCGTAGCAATTTCGGCAGGGTGGACATATACGATTTTAACCCGCTGACGCAGTAATTCGTTCCCGACTGCAATTCTATACACAGATATAGGAACTCTCGGGGCTGAGAGTCGTAGAGTTAGGTGAGAGCGCGCAAATAGTACAGACGGAACACCGAAGGAAAGAAATCAATGTATTGGTCAGTCGGATTTTTGGTTAGTGTGATTTTAGCGGCTTGGGCCTTCTTTCATATTTGGCAATCACCAACTGAAACCGTGACGCGTGTCCTGTGGTCGCTCTTCGTTGTAGTCTTTCCGTTTTTCGGAACCCTGATCTGGTTCATTGCCGGACCAAAAGCTGAACGCTCTTCTGAATAAAGAAAAATACTCCCCAGACGCATTGCCACATGCGGGAGAGTACGAGTAAGGGGTTGTCATGCTGTCTGTGCTCGACATTTTTCGCATTGGGATTGGCCCGTCCTCAAGTCACACCGTTGGGCCTATGCGTATCTCGCAAAGGTTCTGGAAACGCTTAGGAAAGACAGGGCATTTAGACAGCACCGACCGTATTCGGATGATCTTCCGTGGGTCCTTGGCCTTTACGGGCATTGGTCACGGAACGCCGCGAGCGGGCCAGCTTGGCTTGCTGGGATTCATGCCGGAAACCATTGATCTGGACGCGGCGGAATCTGCGCTCGACGCGATGAAAGTTGAAGGTGCGTTCAAACGCGACGGGCGGCGGATTAACTTCGACCCCGAAACAGACCTTGTCATGGACTATGAGCAAGCGGCTGACCTGCACCCGAATGAAATGGAAATGCAGGCCTTTGATAAGAGCGGCGAGCAGATTTATGCGCGGACCTATTATTCAACGGGCGGCGGATTTACGGCCAGTCATTCACAGCTCTCTAAACCGGCCAAGAACGACACAATTTCAATCGGAGGCGGCGCAGTGCCTTATCTGTTTGGATCAGCTAAAGAACTTCTCGCTCACTGTGCGCAACAAGAGTTCAGCATCGCGGATTTGATATTTGCGAATGAAGATGCGCGGCGTCCGCGCGAAAAAACGGAAAGCCGCCTGGACCGCATCATTTCCGTTATGTTGGCGGGGATCGAGCGCGGCCTGAATACAAGAGGGGAACTCCCGGGGGGCTTGCGTGTCACGCGCCGTGCGCCGGATATTTGGGGCAAACTGCGCAGTTCACCGGGTGCGAATGAACGGGAGACGTTGTTCGATTGGCTCAATGTCTACGCCATGGCGGTTAATGAAGAAAACGCGGCAGGCGGCCAAATTGTGACTGCGCCGACCAATGGCGCTGCGGGAATTATTCCCTCTATTATTAGGCATTATTGTTGTGATGAAATGGCGATCCCGAACCCTGTGAAAACGCGGGTATTTCTGGCGACGGCGGGCGGTATCGGCCTGCTGTATAAGCAGCGCGCGTCTATATCAGGCGCGGAAATGGGATGTCAGGGCGAGGTTGGCGTCGCTTGCTCGATGGCGGCAGGTGGTCTTGCGGCTGTTTGGGGCGGCACACCCGCTCAGGTCGCAAGCGCTGCAGAAATCGGCATGGAGCATAACCTCGGCCTGACCTGTGATCCTGTTGGCGGCCTGGTGCAAATTCCGTGTATAGAAAGAAATGCGATTGGGGCAGTGAAGGCAGCCAATGCCGCGCGCTTGGCACTTCATGGCAGTGGAGTCGGGAAAGTTAGTTTGGATCAGGTCATTGAGACCATGCGCCAAACCGGACTGGATATGAGTTCAAAATATAAAGAGACCAGCCAAGGTGGTTTGGCCGTCAATGTGATTGAGTGCTAACGTTTGTCGAACTTGTCCTTCCGGCGCACACCCATCAACATTTTAGATTCCAGTCGTCCGCGCAGCGCGGCGTAATAGGCGCGCAGGAAGGCCGCATCGCTTTCGCCGGATTCCCAGACCCATCCAATTTTAGTTCGAATGCGGTTGGCGACATCCTCTAAGACTTCACGGTCGCTCGCCCGCAAGACGTCCTCCAGCACATGTAGTTCTTTGATGCCATAAGCATCAATCTGCGCAGGCGTAAAAGCAAACCTTGCGAAGATGGCTTCGTTTTCCGGCTTATCCGTCGTGACCAAATCAGCGGCCAGCATTGGGCGCGGTGCGCGAACAACCCAGGTTCCGGCGACCATATCGCCAACCCGCAAGCGGTCTTTGTTAAATAGCGGAAACAGAAGGAAAATTCCTCCCCAAATTGATGCCAGTAAACTCATCCAGCCATCAACGCCGCCCATACCAATACCGAATAGAAACATTATTGGTAGGAAGAACCCGATTTCGCGCAGCGCATTTCGAGCAAAAACACTTGCTGCTGAAAGCCGCGCCTTACCGCGTGCCGCAACACGGATTTTAAGCATCATTTTACCCGGTGTGGCCGCGCGCCGGCCGAGCTCAAACAAGGTGAAATAAAAACTTCGTAGTAAAAAGGCGATAAGGGTGATGATTATATCTGCAAGTTCTGAGCTATAAAGACTCATCGAACTCAATGCGAAGGCAGCAGCAAGTAAAACCAGAACTATGATGACTAAGTCTATCGCGAAGGCGCCGATGCGAGCGCCGACATCTGCCAGTTCAATTTGTAGATCGATGCCTTCGGGCGTGACCAAATGTCGACGTCCTTGCTTTATCTGTTCCGGGGTAAGGCTTCCTACGGTGCTCATTCTCTGAGGGCCTCATGAGGACCCAGCGCCTTACGGGGTAAGAAGAAATAGAGCATCCAAAAAATCAACATGAATCCGCCAATGCCATAACGCAGCCAATCATTTTGAATGAGTTGACGCCCAAAGCCTTCGAGTAGACCCGCTATAAATAACATGACAACAACGCCGCCTAAAATAATCGCAGCTTGTTCAGCTTTGGACCGCATCGATTCCATGCGGGTCATATCTCCCGGAAAGGCGACGGCACGGCCGATTAAAATTCCCCCGGCTCCGGCCAAAATAATTGCGAAAATTTCTGTCGTCCCATGGATCGACAACCACCCACCAATTTCAAATCCGAGATCCTTTTCTGTGTGAATGGCTACAAATGCGCCAAGCATGAGGCCATTCATCAAGATCAAAATGACGGTTGGAAGGGCGAACGCAAACCCTAGAGCAAACGCAAGAATAGCTACGCCACTATTATGAGAGAATAACGATGCCGCGAAAGCCCCCAAAGCGCCGTCACCGCTTTCATATCCGTAAATTGACTCACGCAAGGTTTCTGCCGATGCGGAGGGATTTCGATCCCCGGCCAGGCTTTCCGCGACGAAAGAATAATACCAATCAGGATTGCTGGAGACGAGAACGAAACCGACCAGCATACCGAGGGCAAAGATAATTGTAGAGGCAGAGACATCTTTCCAAGCCCCTTGCATCGCCAAAGGCCAGTCCCGCGCAAAGAAGCCATATATTCGATCACGCAAACGATTCTGACTGCCGTAAATAACGTAATAAGCACGGGTGGAGAGGGACTCCAGATAGCTGACAACGCTTTGGTCCAGAGAGGTCGCGCGGGCCACGGAAAGCGATGAGAGGGTCGAGCGATAGAGACGGGGAAGTTTGATAATTTCTTCATCAGTCAGGCTTCGGACGGAGCGCAATTCAATGCGCCGCAGCATGTCCTCCATTTCTTTCCACACGTCCTGGCGTTCCTCGCGAAAGCGCTTGGATTTCAAGGTCAGGGTCCGGCGGGTCATGGCTGATCCTTTAATGTCTGGTCCTTAAATCGCATTGCGGGCCTTTAGGAGCATATAGGTGTTGAGCACTTTCATATTCAGCGTATCGGCGTCAGCGTCGATGACATTCACGCCCATGCGTTCCAGCCGCCGCAGAACAATATCGCGCTCACGCATCAATCCATCCCCGATAAGGCTCGCCGCGGCTGCTTCAGGCGTGGCCGCGTCTTGGGTAATGAGTTTATCGAGCGCTGTATTTCGAAAAGCGACAAAAATGACAATATGGCGCTTTAGCAGCCGCGCCATGTTCTCGACCATGAGCTCGGCTTGCGTGCTGTCGACAAAATCTGTGAAGACAACAATCAATGTGCGGCGCTGTAAGTTTTGCGCGAGCTGGCTCAGTCCTAATGTGAAATTAGTCTCGGCTGTCGAATAATCAACGCGTGCAGACACGCGGCGAATTTGGGCAAAGCTGCGCGTGTTGCCTATGGCGGGCGCATAGAGATAGGGTTTCTCGTCAAAGGCATAGAGTCCAACCTTGTCGCCGATCTTCAAGCTGACAAAGGACATGAGTAGCGCGGCATTCAGGGCGCGGTCGATTTTTGTCATGGCTTCGCCGGTTTCCACATCCTCGACTTCCTCGGCCATCAAATGACCGCTATCAAAGGCGAAGACGATGTTATGATTGCGTTCCGTCCTAAACTCCCGCGACAATAGCGACCCGTGGCGGGCTGAATGTTTCCAATCAATTGAACGTTTATCCATCCCGGGGAGCCATTCGGTTAGGCCGTCAAATTCTGTACCGTCGCCGCGCAGACGTTGCAGCTTTTGGCCAATGTTTGCGTCTTTGGTAAAAATTTCTGCTGCCGTGTCGCGCACCATTTGTGTGTCTGACGTCACCGGAATTTCACGTTCCAACGGGTCAATACGTTGCCGCCAAACCAAACCCAAAGGACCTTGCCAACGGGTCCAAATGCGTTCTAGCTCCGCCGTGCCGCGCAAGTTGGTTCGCAGGTTCAAAAGCGATAACATTCCGCCGTCTCCGACACCGGCTTGCGCGAGGGTAGGGGATACGGTGAGGCGGTCATTAACGCTCAGCCTTTGCTCGGGCGAGCGGGGCGGAATGCCTGGGCCAAATTCCGTTGTGACCCGCACATCATAGTCATGCCCGACATAACCGGAACCCGGCGCATCGACTTGCGGCTCCATACGCTTGATGCTCGTTGAGAGTAGCGCATCCAGAACCATCAATCCCAGGACCGCCGCGACCCACCCCGCCCCGATTAGCCAAAGATCGGGCAAGAACAGCGCCAATAAAAGCGTGACCGGCAAGCCGAGCGCAGCCGCAAAAACGGCGGCGCGCGTGGGATATGTCTGGGTGCGGAATTTCATTTAATGACTGGGTTTCATTCGCGCTTATCTTGGAGCCTGCGTTTGCTCAATGACGGCTGTAATGACTTCATCGGCGGTACGGCCTTCAATTTCGGCTGCGGGTGAGAGAACGGCCCGGTGGCGAAGCGCGGGCAGGGCGATGGATTTCACATCATCGGGGATGACGTAATTGCGGCCTTGCAGCGCGGCAAAGGCGCGGGCGGAGCTGGCGATCATCGCGGCGGCGCGTGGGCTGGCGCCTGTTTCAAAGAGCGGATTGTCGCGTGTACCCCTGACAAGATCGACAACATATTGGGTCACTTCGTCGTTCAAATGAATAGCGGAAATCGCCGTCCGCGCTTTTTTCAAAGCGGCGACTGTCATAACAGGTGTAAGCCCCAATTCCGCCATCGTCGGTGTGCCGCTGCGCTGGCCGTGATGTTGGACAATTCGGATTTCCTCATCCCGAGTCGGGTAGGACAGAATATGTTTGAAGAGGAAACGGTCAAGTTGGGCTTCGGGAAGAGGATATGTGCCCTGCTGTTCAATCGGGTTCTGCGTGGCGACGACCATGAAATTATCACCCAAGGAGAACCGGGTCCCGTCAATCGTGACTTGCCGTTCCTGCATGGCTTCCAAAAGAGCCGCTTGCGTTTTTGGCGGGGTTCGGTTGATTTCGTCCGCCAGCAACATGTCGCAAAAAATCGGACCCTTTACGAGGGTGAACTCATTCGTCTGAAAGGAGAATAAGTTCGTGCCCAGCAAATCCCCCGGGAGGAGGTCCGGGGTGAATTGAATCCGCCCAAAATCCAATTTGGTCACATGGGCAAAAACTTGGGCCAAGAAAGTCTTGGCTGTCCCCGGGACACCTTCCAGCAAGACATGTCCGCGCGACAAGAGCGCGGTCAATAACAAGTCGACCGTATCGGTTTGGCCAATAATAACTTTACCGACTTCTGTCCGTATAGAATGGGCAAGGGATTGAATGCCGGCAAGGGCCGTTTCATCAGGCCGTGTGTCTGGGTGTGTTTCGGTCATAGGGTTAAGTCCTTCATGAATTTTTCGGGCCGTTTAAGGAATCGATCGGGAAATCATCTTGCGTCATGGCATGGCGCCACGTTGTTAATGCGCGGGCATATTGCCCGTAACTTTGTGCATCTGCGCCTGCGATAGCGCGCTTTAAATCTTCAAAAGCAGGCTGAACTTTCAGGCGCTTTTCGCGGGCATCCAGTATCGTACTGAGATGGCTTGATGTGCTTTTCTTATAGCCAAGCTCAGCCGCGACTTGGCGCCGGACCAACTCGGCATAAGCCTCTCCGGTTTTATGCGCGCGGTTAGCAATGCCCATGAACTCCGCCGCAGTTTCCGCAAGGCTGACGGGACCTTGTGCGTAATCCGGACGCAGACGAGCCGGATCGCCGAAGCGGTTGAACCCTTGCCATGCGACCAGCCCGCCTGCAGCTAACAGACAAAGCGTCGCCGCCAGAAAAGGCGGGGTCACCATCAGCTTGATAATATTTCGATTGGCTTCAATTCCGTGCAGGCTGACATCGAGATCCACGGACATCGCATAGGTCTCAGCGGCGCGGATAACTTCGTCCAGGATGGCGCTGCTAAGCTGCGCTCCGCCCTGGGTGTTAAATGCCATTGTATTGACGAGATCTGGTTCTGAGAGAACATAGGTCCGTGTATTTTCTAATAGGATGAGCACGGGGCGGCCATCAATTTTTAGAAGGACCTCATGCTCGGGTAAGAGTTTCGGGGTTTTTTCCTCTTTCTCTTCTTTTAGTTTGTCCTTGGAATCTTTTTTTGAGTCTTCGGAGTCTGAGGCTTTCTTCTTTTTCGGCTCGTAAGTTTCGCCTTTGGCCTCTGCTGCTTCGCGCCGAGCTTTTTCAATTTCCTGAAGGCGGATTTCGTTCAGCTCGTCGACAAAGTCAGGCCAGCGCGTATTCAGATCAAAATATTGCAGGTCCCTGAAATCGGGCTTGTAACCGTCCGCAAGGTTGCGGGTTTGCTGCGAGCTAAAAAATATCTGAGCGTCCGGGGAAGGGTTCGTATGTCGCCTGACAGCAGGCAGGCCTTCCATCAAGCTTTGATAGCTGCCCTCGTAATAGAGACCGTCTCCCCGCGTCTTGCGCGCCCAGTCAGTCCGGCCATCTTCTCCGCGTTTCGGCATCATTGGCTCAACAGACCATTTTGGGAGAATCACAAAGTTCACGGCGTCACCTTCGCTCTCCAAAATCTTTTTGAGCCGCCGTGTCGGACGCGAGGGCGTGTAAACAACCAGCCGATCATCACGGTCATAATATGGACGCTTTCCGCGGGTCTCCTCCACGTCATATTCCAGCTTTTCAAGATATTCCGTAAAGGCTTGATAGCCGACCGCAGAAACGGAGCGCGGCGTGGCTTGGCCGGGGGGCAGTTTGCGAAGGTCTTTCGCGAAGCCGCCCAAAACGATGAGCGCCCCAAATGAGAATAATCCAATCAAAATAAGACTGATAAGTGTGACAGGCCGAAAGAGGACATTGCTGACCCCCGGACGCCGAGCGCCTTTTCCGCGCCCCGGCAGGCTCTGAGCCAAATGCCGTTCGCGGGCTGTTCCTAAGCGGCTCATCGTCGCGACTTTCCAGGCGTCGTCGTTTGTCCTGTTAGCTCCGCATAAGCCTGCCTGGCCGTCTCGAACCCGGCCTTATTGACACTGACGCCGCCAAAATGGGCAAGTTCTGAAACACCGGCGATTGTGGAAAACGCCGTTCGCGCTTCCACTGTCAGAACTGACAGGCCGCCGATTTCCCGAGAGGTCAGGCTTCGGCGTACGACGTTAGGACGATTACGATCAATATCTTGGATGGATCGGAAGAGCAGTGTGTGCACCGCCTCGCCATATCGGCCTTCCGCCGCTAACCTGTCCACCTCGTCCAGTAAAATTCGCGCTTGGGCTTGCGCGGGCTGATAAAGCGGAATCTCCGGGGTCTCTGACGTCTTAGGCGCGGGTTTTGCGAAGCGTGTTTCATAAACAGCGCGGCCGATAAGATAGATCGCCCCCAAAATGAGTGCGCCAACTCCAAGATAAAATATGATTTCGAGCAGCGGTGCGAGGACTTTGAATATGGCTTCAAGAACCCGGCCTAGCCATTTTTCGAAAGCGGATGCAGGTTTGCGAGGTATCGGCTCGGCCAATTCCAGTTGATAGGCTTCATTCCGTTTGACGGCGCGGTAGGCGCTCTCGATGTCTTTGTCGCTATGGCTGATGACAACAGTATCTTCAAGTGTCTCGACCTCAGCTTCAGAGGATTGCGCAAACGCAGTTTGCGGCGCAGCTGACAGGCAAAAAAGTGCTAGAATAAATGTTAAAAATACAGAGCGGATCACGGGATATTCAGATCCATCTCATAAGTTTGAAAATGATCATTTGAATGATGCCGATGCCAATTACGATAGCCGACACATACCAGAACCCCGACGCACTTTCTGTCCAAGGCATACCCCCAACATTAATGCCCATCATGCCTGAGATCAGGCCAAGCGGCAAGAAGACGGCAGACAGGACAGCGAGAATCATCATGTTTTTATTCATCTGTTCTGCGCGCATGTCCGTTAATTGATCTTTCACAATAGCGCAGCGTTCGCGCACGGCGTCCAGCTCTTCTGTAACACGGGTCGCTTGATCGGCAGCATCCCGAAGCCGCAATTGATCATCACTCGTAATCCAAGGTAATTTTTGCTGTGAGAGAGAGTTTAGGGCATCCCGTTGCGGGGCCAAAAAACGCCGCAGCAATATGGACTGACGTCTAAGTTCTGAGACAATAGGACGGGCGGATTCCGTTTCGCCTGTGTCTATTTTCTCTTCCAGCTCATCCACCTGTTCATTCAAATCCGTGATGGTCGGGGCCATGCGGTCAATCATGGCCTGCGCAAAACCAGCAATAAAGCCGCCCGGCGTTGGCGGAGCGGGTTGCGTCCGCAGGCGTTCGGCAATGTCTTTCGTAGCTTTCAGTGCACGCTTTTCAACACTGACTATTCGGGTTGGCTGGATAAAAAACCGGATACCAATCATGTCTTCGGGTTGAGATCCGGGATTGAGATTGACACCCCGCAAATTGATCAAAACATCTTCATCTCGAAGAATGGTTCGGGGCCTGGAATCTTCCGCCAACAGCGTGCGCTCTGCGATTTTGTCCAGAAAAACATCCGCCTCAAAAATGGCTTGAATGGTCGGGTCGTGGCGTTGGAAATGATACCAGTCATAGCCCTCGCCTTTTGGACGCGGGAAGCCCAATTTGTCGTCAGGAATCTTCGCCGCCTTACCGTCAGCCGATATATGGTAGGCATGTAAGATGAGTGGCACGTTTGAAAAATATCCCTTTTAAAGAACTCCACTTTAGCGGGCAAACAAGGGGCGTCAATGCTGTCCGCTCTAATGTGGAAAAAAGTCTATGAACGTCGCAGGCATTAATCCGCGCAGGCTGTTTCCGACAAAAATTTTGTCCGCGGTCTCAAGGTCGGCCAGCGTAAGTATAGCCTCTCTGGCCTGTCCCGTTGCGATAAGGGCCTGCCGCAAAACACCCGGCAGCAATCCGCAAGATAATGCGGGTGTAACAAGCGCCCCGTTTCTCTCGATAAACAGCGAGGTGAAAGAGCCTTCGCAAAGCTGGCCGTCAGCGTTCAGGAAGATAACCTCATCTGCCTCGGTCAATGCGCTCACCCGGGCCCGTTCGCCGTCGTAAAAATCCCGCGCGGTGGATTTGATGCGCGTCTCTTGAATGCCGTGCGATAGAGGATAGCGAGAGAGCGCCAGTCGGAGAGGACGGTCCAGTGCCTTGAACGGTGTGATTTCGGTTGAGAGCCCGCTGTCTCTCGCGGTGACGCGAACGCGCGCATCATCCGCAGTTGATTGACCCGGCGATGAGAAAAGTCGGGAGGCCATATCGACGCCCACAGCAGAGGCAAACCGATTCTGGTGTAGCTCCGCATGCGGGACATCTCCGTTGGGCAACCGCCGAAAGGTCTCAATCGCGCCCTCTGACGGCACATCGAAAATACGGGCCTTGAGTAAACATTCGCGATATTCATCCGGCCCGTCACTGTCGAGGACAACGCCGGATCCGACATCATAGCGAAGCTCGCTATCTTTCACTTGCACGGTTCGGATCGCGACAGAAAAACTGGCATCACCATTGGGCGCAATATAGCCGACCGAGCCACAATAAGCGCCGCGTGGCCCGGACTCCAATTCCTCAATAATTTCCATAGCGCGAATTTTGGGCGCGCCCGTGACAGACCCACAAGGAAACAGGCTGCGCAAAATTTCGGCCCAACCGACGCCGCTTCTCAATTTTCCCGTAACTTGAGAGGTCATTTGATGTAGCGTCGGATAGGTTTCCAGCGCGAAGAGCTCCGGCACCTCCACGCTGCCCGGCGTGCAGAGCCGCGACAAATCATTGCGGAGTAAATCGACTATCATCAAATTCTCGGCGCGGCTTTTCGGCTCGGCTTGCATCTCTGCGAGGATCGCTGCGTCGTCTTCAGGATTTAATGATCTTGGGCGCGTCCCTTTCATGGGTCGCATCCGCATATTTTGGTCTTTGCGTTCAAAAAATAATTCGGGGGAAAAACTGATAATATCCGCGCCGCCAAGACTGACAATGGCCCCGTGACGCCCGGGTTGGCGTCGCCGAAACGCCGCATAGATTTGCGCAGGGCTTGCGGCGCTTTTGGCGAACATAGGGAAGGTCAAATTGACCTGATAGCAATCTCCTGATTTCAGATAGTTTTGCACGACGTCGAACCGCGAAAGATAGTCTGCTTCGGACCATGAGGGTTCAAATTCCAACTGCGGAATGTTCCGCGTGTAGAGCCACTCCGCCGGGGGGTGATCGCAGGGTTCATCGAATACGCCGAACTGTGTCAGCGGGCCGCCGGCTTCATGAGCTGGGTGTTTGAATCGAGTCTCCAGCGCGTGACCCAATTCATAAGCCATATGACCCGCGAGCCATTTTCCGCTCTCTTGCGCGGCCTCAATTTCGCGAAACGCACGCGGCAGGTCTTCACGCGTATTGGCCGATATAACCTTATGCGGATTGCGGAAAACAAACTGCTTCCCGGTTCCTTGATCGTCCAGAAGGACAAACTGCATTTAAAAGGAAAACCCGGGTATGAGATCAGCATAATAGCTGTTCTTGCCGCGCAGAATAACGGCTGCCTCCTCCAGCAAGCTACGACGAAAACTCACCGCCGCGCCGGGCGCAATCTGCCCCAATAGCCAAAGGTCCGCCTGAATGACTTGCAAGGCCCGCGCATATCCGCCCGTGCAATGCCCATCTGCCAATGCCAAGATTGGCTGGCCGTCCGGCGGAATTTGCAAACTTCCCGGCAGCAGCGGACTGCTCGTCATTTTTAAAACTGTGTCCAATGTCACAGCATCACCTTTCAATCGCGAGCCCATACGGTCCGTTGCTGACGTCGCGTAAAAAGGTGTCGTAAAGAGGTAGCGTTTCGAAGCGTCAGACAGGGCGTCATACTCAGGGCCCTGCGCTGCGCGGAGGACGATATGATTGGAAAGTAGCGGAATATGTCCCTTTGGCAGGCTTCGCGGTTCGCCTTGTTTTTCACCAATATCCAATACGTCTCCGGTTTTCAGGGCTTCCCCATTTAATCCACCGAGCTTGGCGGGTAAATAGGTCGAGACCGATCCCATAAAAGCGTTGGCCTTAACCCCGCCTGCAATGGCGAGGTAGGACCGGCACCCTGCACGGGTGAAGCTCATTGTCAGAATATCGCCGGCTTCGACTTGGACGGCCTTATTAAGCGGCAGGTTTAAACCTTGGTTTTGGGACCACATTTGCGCGCCGGATATGGCGATGGTGTAGTCTTCGTTAAAGCGAACATGTAATCCGCCGAGCGCGCATTCCAAAGCGGGCGTATCCCAAGCATTCCCAACCAAATGGTTTGCAATCGCGAAAGATAATTTATCCGCCGCGCCGCCGCCCGGAATACCTTGATGGCGATGGCCGGGACGACCCTTATCCATAATGAGAGTCTGGGTGCCCGACTGAAGAACTGTGACGGTCATTGCGGTACGAACCTCACGCGATCACCCGCATTGAGCAAGAAAGGAGCCTCGCGTTCCACGTCAAAAATCGAGAGAGGCGTGCGGCCGATAACTTGCCAACCGCCGGGACTTTCCAACCCGTAAATTCCCGTTTGCCAATTCGCAATGCCAACACTGCCGGCAGGCACTTTCGCGCGCGGGGTGGCCAATCGGGAATGATGTAATTTTTCAGGGGCTGGCGAGAGAAAGGTGAAGCCCGGAATAAACCCCATCATGCAAACGCGGTACTCGCCTTTGCTGTGAAGGGCGATGACTTCATCGGCTGAGAGTTTTGCCGATTTACAAATCGTCTCCATATCCGGCCCGTCTTTGCCGCCATAATGAACAGGAATTTCGACAAGCTGTACCGTCTGGCTACCGCCTTGTGTGCTGCGCGCCAAGAGATCTTCGATGTGGCGTTTGGTGGAATCGACTGACCGCAACGCGAGGTCAAAGACGCAGACGAGGGAATCATATCCCGGCACGACTTCGATATATTTTCCGCTCTTGCGCAGCTTCGCGGCCAAGCTGTGAACTGTGTTATTCACGGCCTCAGAAAAGCCTTCAGTTTCCCAATCCACTAAAACCGCATGATCGCCATAGATTGAAATTCTTGGAGATGGAGGTGTTGTCGTCATTTATGCGAAAGCCTTTATTGTGAGGCCCTCAGCCTCTATCGCAGCGCGGGCTTGCTTTGCGGTTTCCACCGCGCCCGCGCTATCCCCATGAACACAAAGCGATCCTGTTTTCAATGTTAGCGTTTTCCCGGAATGGGTTTGAACTTGTCCGGTCGTTGCGAGAGTCACAGCTTGATCGAGACGTTGGGCCTGGTCTTTGATGACCGCGCCGTCGATTTTGCGGGACAGCAAATGTCCGTCATCCGTGTAGCGGCGGTCGATGAAACCTTCCGCGATAAAGCGAAGTCCGTGATATGCTGCCGCACGACCCATCTGCGAATTGGGTCCGCCCAGAAAGGCGAGATCGAGGTTGAGGTCCGCAATGACGGAGGCAACCAGATCGGCCTTTCGCGCGTCAAAAACAGAATCATTATAAAGCGCGCCATGCGGTTTCACATAAGCAAGGGTGACATTCTCCGCTGTGCAAATCTCAACGAGGTCCATGATTTGCGCACGCACCGTATCCGCTAGTGCCTTGGCATCTATGTCTTGCCCGAGGACTAAGCTCGTGCGGCCAAAATTCGCGCGGTCCGGATAGGCCGGATGCGCGCCTATCGTCACGCCCGCGGCTTTCGCGTTTCTGACGGTCAGACGCATTGACGCGGTGTCGCCTGCATGACCGCCGCAGGCAATGTTAGCGCTGGAAATGGCGCTCACAATGGCGGCTTCGGATGCGGCCCATTCGGGCGTATCGGCTTCACCAATATCAGCATTAAGGTCGATCGTTTTCATGTGAGCCTTCTAGCAGTAAAAATGCGTTTGCCCAGACCGATTTCAGCCGCCAAAAGGCGCTATGATTGAAAATCCATTTTTCTGGGGCTGCGCGATAATTGCTGTTATCATTACAGGCATTTCCAAAGGCGGCTTTGGCGGATTAGGCCTGTTTGCCGTCCCGATCATGGCGTTGACGATTCCCCCCATTCAAGCGGCGAGCATCATGCTGCCGATCTTGATTCTCATGGATTGGATCAGCGGGTGGAGCTACCGCAAGCATTTTGACAAAGGGCTTGTCTTGCGGATGTTGCCCGCCGCCATTTTTGGTATTGGGGTTGGTTGGGCATTGGCGGGATTTGTCACGGACAATGCCGTGCGTATCATTGTCGGTCTCATCGCGATCGGTTTCCCGCTCTATAATTGGTTTGGGCCGAAGTCGGGTCTGGCCGCGATTAAAGACAGCAAAATTGCCGGGCATATCGCGGGCGGCCTAGCAGGGTTCACCAGTTTTGTCGCCCATGCGGGAGGTCCGCCCTTTCAAGCCTACGCCATTCCGCAAGGCTTGCCGCACCGGATTTATGCAGGCAGTGCGGTGATGTTTTTCTTCGTTGTGAATGCGGTGAAAATCATCCCCTATGCGGCGCTCGGCCAGTTCGATATGACAAACCTCACGACCTCGGCGCTGCTTCTGCCAATTGCGCCAATTGGTGTGCTTCTCGGCGTGTGGATGACCAAACGCATTGATGGAGTTTTATTCTACCGCATCATTTACGGTTTGATTTTCATTACCGGGCTTAAGTTGCTTTGGAACGCGTTTCTATAGCGTGTCTCTACAAAGAACGACCGCAGGCCGCGCCGCTGGACCAAGCCCATTGGAAATTATGCCCACCTAAATGACCCGTCACATCGACGACTTCGCCGATAAAATAGAGCCCCGGCACGGCGCGGGCCTCCATTGTTTTGGATGACAGCGCGTCTGTATTGACTCCGCCGCGCGTGACCTCGGCCTTGCGATAGCCTTCCGTGCCTGCGGGGCGAATGTGCCACGCGCTGACTTGTAGCGCCAGATTGGCAAGCTCGCGGTCCGGCATATCGGCAAGGCGCTCATGTTTGAACCCGGTTGCCAGATGGGCCGCCAGCCGCGCAGGAAGATGGGATGCTAACCATTTTTCCGGCGAGAGCCTTGGCGATTGCGACTTTGCCGTTTTCAATTCCGCCAAAATATCCCGGCCCGGAGCCATGTCCACTGTGATGGCTTCCCCCGAATTCCAATAAGAACTGATTTGCAAAATTGCTGGTCCCGAAAGCCCGCGATGGGTAAACAATAAGGCCTCATCGAAACGGGCTCTGTCATTGCTGACAATCGTATCGACGCTTGCGCCGGATAGCGCTGCGATGGGATCTTTTAATTGGTCGGTGAAGGTAAGCGGCACCAAAGCGGGTTCGGGCGTAACGACATCTAAGCCAAATTGCTCCGCCACCTTATACCCAAATCCTGTGGCGCCCATCTTCGGAATAGATGGCCCGCCGCAGGCGATCACGAGAGCCGCTGTCGCGAGGGTTTGGGTCGATGTCGTGACAACAAAACCATCACCGAGTTTCTCGACCCCTAAAACTTGCGCGCCTAAACGAACCTCGTTCCCAGCGTTGTTACATTCGGCCAGCAACATATCGATAATCTCTTGGGAGCGTCCGTCGCAAAACAATTGTCCCTTCGTCTTCTCATGCCATTTTATGCCATAACGTTCGACCAAATCCAGAAAGTCATATTGCGTGTAACGGCTCAGTGCAGACTTCGCGAAATGCGGATTTTGCGAGATGAAATTCTCCGGTCCGCAATATAGGTTCGTAAAATTACACCGTCCCCCGCCGCTAATCCGGATTTTCTCGCCCGCTTTTTCCGCGTGATCCAGAATAATGACAGACTTACCGTTCTGTCCGGCAAAGGCTCCGCACATGAGCCCCGCTGCGCCCGCGCCGATGATGATGACATCGGCGTCCATTAATTCTGATGCCCTGGAAGTTGTCCTAATGCCCGCATGCGGGCCAGCTTCAATATCGCGGCCACACCGACAGCGTGCCTAATTTCTCCTGCATCAATTGCGGCCAGAGCCGCGTCTAAACTAATCTTCATAAGGGAAATATCTTCGGTGCTTTCCAGCTCAGTTTCGCCCGGTGTGAGGTCGGTCGCTAAAAAAACCACGCAGACTTCATCAGTAAGTGAGTTGGACATTTCCATGGTCAGGACTTTTTCCATCCGGCCTGCTGTAAAGCCCGTTTCTTCTTTAAGCTCCCGGTGCGCCGCTCCGATCGGGTCTTTGCCTGATGGGTCGCCGCCCGCCGGAACTTCCCAACTATAGCTTTGAAAAGAGACCCGGCTCTGCCCGACCAACCAAATATGACCGTCTTCATAGGGGATGATGCAAACGCCCAAATTTTCAAAATGCACCAAACCATAAAGCGCGTCTTTTCCGTTAGGATCGACCGCGGGGATATCATCTACGCGCATCCATGGATTTTCATATTTCACGATGGGGTTGCTGAGGGTCCAAGCAAAGTCAGGGCGGGGAAAATTGGGGAGCTTAGTCATGTGCGGCGGTTAGCAGGGCGAGGCGGGTGAGGGAACGGGTAATAAGATCCCTGAACAGACCCATGTCAGAGCGTGATTGCGACTCTGTGTCGAAAATGTTATGAAAAACAATAAAAATATATTGAAAAACGATAAATAGTGACTTATCAACTGGCTTATCGGTGTGCCAACCGATGGGAGACGATAATGACTGATTCACATGACAGCCGGAATCCGCAGGGTTCCGGGACACCGAGCTCACATTCTTTATCCAAAAGAACACCGCGAAAACAGCTGTGGATTTGGCGTGTCATAATTTTCGTCCTTCCGGTTCTTGTTATTGCGGGTTCAATTGCCGGCCTCATGGCCATGAGCGCTTTTAAGCCCCAGCCCGAAGAAAAAGAAGATGTCGTCAAAGCGATTCCTGTTCTAACCGATATTGCAATTCAGGATGATGTCCTCCTTACAGTTAGTGTACAGGGCGAAGTTCAACCGAGGACCGAAATTAATTTGGTGCCGCAGGTGGGCGGTTTGATCACCTATATGTCCCCGAAATTTATTGAAGGGGGTCGGTTTAAAAAAGGGGATCTATTGGTCCGCATTGAATCCGCAGAATTTGAGCTGCGCGTTACCCAAGCCCGCGCGAATGTCGCGCAAGCGGAAACAGTTACCGCCCGCGAACAATCTGAAAGCCTGTTGGCGCGTCAGGATTGGGTAGATTTAGGCCGCAGCGGCGCGCCGACTCCGCTGACTTTGCGCGAGCCGCAAATGGCGGAAGCTAAAGCGCAATTGGCATCTGCGAGTGCACGCCTCGCGGAAGCGGAACTTCAACTCGCCCGGACGTCTCTTTATGCGCCGTTTGATGGACGGGTTACGACCCGCCAAGTGGACCAGGGAGAGTTCGTGTCAGCCGGCACGCGCCTTGGCGAGATTTATTCCGTTGACGTCATGGATGTCCGTCTGCCCATGACGAATGATGACTTGCGCCGCGCGGGCCTCACCCTTGGATATGAAGCATCCGAGGCGAGCGGCGGGATTCCCGTGATCCTGTCCGCCGATGTCGCAGGGAAGCTCGGCGAATGGGAGGGACGCATCGTGCGAACCGATAGCCGCTTTGATGCGACAACCCGCGTGCTTTACGCCTATGCCGAGGTCAGCGACCCGTTTGGGGCAGGGGCCAGCAACGGCACGCCTCTCGCGCCCGGCATCTTTGTCAACGCAGCGATTGACGGGCAAGCGTTGAAGGATGTCATTGTAATACCGCGCTCCGCTCTACGCGGTGAAGACAAAGTCTATCTTGCCATTGACGGTAAGCTGGAAATCAAAACGGTCTCCGTCGTGTCCAGCGATCGCCAACAGGCCATCTTGCAAGGTGGAATTTCGCCCGGCGACACCGTGATTACATCGCCTATTCGGGGCGTGGCTGAAGGGATGAAAATTCAGATCGTCAAACCTGGAGAAACTGCTGTCACTCCTGTCTCTGATGCGGGAGCGGAAGAATGAGAAACATCATAAAATGGTGGGCTAGCAACCCGGTCGCGGCCAATCTTCTCATGCTGATTTGCTTCATCGGCGGCATTGTCAGCTATGTGCAAATTGACCGCGAGCTTGAACCTTATGTCGAGTTTCCGGGCGCGTGGACCTATGTCGCTTGGCCGGGGGCCTCACCGCAAGACGTGGAAGAGCAGATCATTGTTCGCATGGAAGAAGCGCTGTCCGAAGTCCAAGGCGTCAACCGCATGTGGGCCTTCGCCGGGGAAGGCGGCGGATCTGTCACCGTAGTCGGTAAAAATGGCGTCAATGAAGCCGTATTGATGGCGGATGTGAAACGGGCTGTGGATTCGATCAATGCTTTCCCGCCCGCAGCGGAAGAGCCGCAAATCAACGTTTTCCGCAATCGAGATGAAATCATTAGGCTTGCCGTCTCGGGAGACGAGACAGTGTCAGAGCGGGAACTAAAACGTTTCGCGGAAAAAACCCGGCGAGACGTCGCTTTGCTTGGCTATGTGCCGGCCGTGGAATTATTCGGTGTGCGCGGTGAGGAAGTCTCGATTGAGGTGTCAGAAGATGCGCTGCGCCAATATGGGTTGACCATAAGCGAAGTTGCGCGGGCTGTGCGCGGAACCTCCGTCAATGCCTCTTCCGGGACGGTCCGAACGGACATCGGAAACATGCAGTTGCGCACGCGGAACCAAGCGGATTCCCAAACGGATTTCGAAAACATCGTCGTGCGTCAAGATGCAGGCGGCGCTCTCATCCGCGTCAAAGATGTCGCGACCGTTATTGACGGATTTGAGCAGGTCAATCTGCTCGCGACTGTCAACGGTAATCGCACAGTCCTCGTCCAAGTCATGAGCGGCCCGAGCATGGATATTGTCAAGATGTCTGCCAATGTTGAAAGCTATCTCGAAAAGACCGCGGACAGTTTGCCGGAAGGCATTTCTATTACGACATGGGAAGATGCTGCCGACCAATATACGGGGCGGATTACCACGATTGCGAAGAATTTCTTCACGGGGCTATTGCTCGTCTGCTTAACCCTGATGTTGTTCTTGCGCCCGAAAATTGCGCTCTGGGTTAGCATCGGCATTGCGACGGCTTTCGCGGGAGGATTGGCATTGCTGCCACTCTTTGATGTGTCCTTCAATATGATCTCGACCTTTGCGTTTCTTCTGGTGATTGGGGTGATTGTCGACGACGCCATTATTGTAGGCGAGGCCATTCACTTCAAAACCGAGTCCGGCGATCAAGGATTGGACGCCGCTGTGAACGGCACAAATATGGTTGTGAAACCCGTGATTTTCGCAGTCCTAACCACCATGATTTTCTTCGCGCCGTGGATGTATCTCAGCGGCGGCACGAGTGAGTTTACGCGGGCGATTTCACTTGTCGTCATCCTCGCACTTTTCTTCTCCCTCGTAGAATCCCTGCTCATCCTCCCGGCGCATTTGGCGCATCTGAAGCCTGTCGATCCGAAAAGCCGTATCATGCGATTCCAGAAGAAAATCGCGGATAGTCTGACTTGGTTTGCGGAGAGTATTTACCGACCGATGATCACTGCGGCTCTACGGCGCCGGTATCTAACGGCATCCCTCTTCGTTGGGCTGATGATCTTGACGGTTGGTGTGGTTGCCAATGGCTTGGTGAAATCGTCTTTCTTCCCGGAAGGCGAATCTGACCAAATCGAGATTTCCGTCGAACTGCCCGAAGGCACGCCCTACACGCGCACGCTCGAAGTTCTGGCGCAGTTGCAACATGCTGAAGAAGCCTTGCAAAAAGAGATCGCCGAAACGGATGGAGACCTAATTGAAAATTGGTACACGCGCTCGAGGGACGCTAATGTTCTGGCGCTGGTCAAATTGGTTCCACCGGAAACCCGCGCGCTGACCGCGAAAGAGACAGCGGAACGCTTGCGTGATCTTATTGGCGACGTTCCGGATGCCGAAAACATCAACGTCAATTACCAAGATAATAGTGACGGCCCGCCGATCCAATATGTCCTAAACGCGAAAGAGTTCGTCGATCTGCAAGCGGCAGCGGACGATCTCATGACGCAGCTCCGCAGCTATGAGGGCGTCTTCAACGTCGTCAATGATATGGAAAGCGCGACAGAAGAAGTACAATTCGATCTGAAACCCGGCGCAGCCGCGCTGGGCGTGACGGCAGCGGATGTTGCGCGCCAAGTCCGGCAAGGCTTCTTTGGTGAAGAGGTCCAGCGCCTCCCGCGCGACGGCGAAGATGTGCGCGTCTATGTGCGCTACCCGCGCGCGGACCGCGAGTCGCTCGACTTCCTAAACTCCATTCGCATTCGTACGGCGGACGGGCGAGAGCTGCCTCTTGCGACGGTTGCCGACCTCCGCTTTGAAAAAGGGACGAACCGGATACTGCGCCGAGAACGCCAACGCGCTATCATTGTCTCGGCCGAAGTTGTGTCTGACCGAATTGATGAAATCCGTGAAGAGCTGAATGACGGCTTCTTTGCCGAATTTGATACTCTGCATCCCAATGTTACGCGCGGCAATATCGGCCGCGCGCAGGGCGAAGCCGAGTTTCAAGCCGAGCTGTTCACATTCATGCTCATCGCGATTGGCGTCGCTTATTTCATCGTGGCCGTGTCATTCAAATCCTATTTCGAGCCGATATTGATATTGCTGGCCGCGATTCCGTTTTGTTATTGCGGGATGATTATCGGTCATCTGACGATGGGCGCGACGATGTCGCTGCTCTCGATATTGGGGATGTTCGCGGCGGCGGGCGTTGCCGTGAATGATAATCTGGTCTTGCTAGATTATGTCCACCGATTGAGAGACCAAGGCATGGACGGCGCGCAAGCCCTCATCGAGGCCGGCACGCGCCGTTTTCGCCCGATTCTGCTGACCTCGCTAACGACGTTTGTCGGGCTCATGCCGCTCCTGATGGAGAAATCCCTGCAAGCGCAATGGCTCATTCCCATCGGGATTAGCCTCGCCTTTGGCGTGCTTTTCGCACTCTTCGTAACGCTCTTCTTCGTCCCCGCCCTTTACGGCATTGGCGCGGATATCGGACGCGGCGTAAGCTATCTCGTTAAAGGCCGAAAGCCTCCAAGTTTCTCAGCAAATATTGCGAAAGTTTAGGGATAAGCCCGCTGGAGGTGAGGATGGGATTCGAACCCACGTTAGGCTACAAACCTAAACACGCTTTCCAAGCGTGCGCCTTAAACCACTCGGCCACCTCACCTCTGAAGCGTATGTACCCAAGGCTTGCGCCGTGGGGTTTGAGAGAAGCGCACGCTTAACTCAAAATGTTTGTCGGTCAAAGACCGACGGGCAGTGCGCCTTAAACCACTCGGCCACCTCACCTCTGAGGCATTTAGTGTAAGGGGCGCGATATAGCGCACCCCGCCCGCCGCGCAACCCTTTTCCTCCCCCTGTTGCAGAGTGGCCTTACAGAGGGCGCTTTACACAGGCTCTCATCCCCTGTTAGCCGTAACAGGAGAGAGCAGGGGATATGAGAGACAAGCTGACATTGGGCGTGGAGGAGGAATATCTTCTCGTCAATCCGGTCACCCGCAATGCGGTCGTCAGTCCGCCCAAGCGGTTCATGAAAGCCTGCCAGGCGGCCATTGGCGACCGCGTCACGCCGGAATTCCTGCGCTGCCAAGTCGAGATCGCCACCGATATTTGCGACTCCGTACCCGCCGCGCAAGAACAAATCGCAAATCTGCGCGGCGAAATCGCGCGCATTGCCGAAAGCATGGACATGGCGCTCATGGCGGCCTCGACCCATCCCTTCACGCCGTGGAAACGTCAGCGCCCCACGGAGGGCGAGCGCTATGAACAGCTGGACAGCGACATGCAGGGCGCGATCCGCCGCATGATGATTTGCGGCATGCATGTCCATGTCGGCTTGGAAGACCCTGAGCACCGCATCGATGTTCAGAACCAAATCCGGTATTTCCTGCCGCATATGCTCGCGCTCACCACCAGCTCGCCCTTTTGGGAAGGTCAGGCGATGGGAATGAAGTCTTACCGCCTTTCCGTCTTTGACGGTATGCCGCGCACGGGCATCCCCGAAGAGATTGAGAGCTATTCCGAATATGAGCGCCTCATCAACGCAATTATCGCGGCGGGCGCGATTGAGGATTCCACGAAAATTTGGTGGGACATCCGCCCCAGCGCCAACTTCCCGACGCTGGAGATGCGGGTCTGTGATGTCTGCACACGGCTCGAAGACGCCATGGCTGTGACAGCGATTTACCAAGCGCTCACCCGGCGGATATTGCGCCTGAAGAAAGACAATATGAAATGGCGGGTTTATCCGGCGTTCCTCATTAGCGAAAACCGTTGGATGGCTCAGCGCCATGGTGTCTCTGGGCGGCTCATTGATTTTGGCAGCGGCAAAGCCGTGCCCTATCCGGATATTTTGGAAGAGCTGATTTCATGGATTTCCGAAGATGCAGACGCGCTCGGCTGTTTGGCCGAAGTCGAACACGCGCGCACGATTGTTACGCGCGGGAGCTCGGCCTGTCGCCAGAATGAAATCTATGAGCAGGCCCGCACAGCAGGCCTACGCAAACGCGACGCCTTTAATGCGGTCGTAGATGATCTGGTGAAAGAGACCGTGGTCGGAATTTAATATCTCCCGCTAAATGGGCCTCTTTTCGCTGTCTTATTGTCTGCCGTTTCTTGTGTCTCAGTTCTCAGTCTAAAATTAAAATGGGATGTTCGCGAGGGTGGGTTCAGGCTCCAGTGGAAACTGGAATAAATTGTAGTTTTCGAGCCGTCCCAAAATTAAGACCAGCCAGTTTGTCGGACCGGAAGGTCCCTCGCGACGACGCCTTTTTCCATTACCGGCCTAGCTACGCAGTCGTGGCGTAATAAGCTCTCGATA
>Ga0209185_1000338_pt1 | contig 59957 bp, 52 predicted proteins | sample SidtaG_2_FD_187425 | JGI IMG/M metagenome (GOLD analysis project Ga0209185, IMG submission 187425) | Marine algal microbial communities from Sidmouth, United Kingdom - Sidmouth_Asex2 metaG (SPAdes) (version 2) | ecosystem: Host-associated > Algae > Red algae > Unclassified | place: Sidmouth... | reverse complement strand
AGCAAAGGTTCTGCGCTTCGGGCATGCGATGGAAAGGCGACGGCATCAAGTCGGTAATGAGTCTTCGGTCGCTGGTATTGACCAAGGGGCGCTGGGATCAATTCTGGGAAAAGATCGATAAATGGGGGGTTCCGGCTGTTAGTTAAAGCACATCATCAAACGGCCGCACCCGGCGTAATCCCCAACTTCTCCGTTGCATCTACGTATCTCTCTGACCAAGAAGAACGTCGCGATCCCGCAGATCGCTGGAAGGTATGCCATCCACCACGCTAAGACGTAGAGCGTGAAACTGAAAACGTGCTCATTGGAGATCATCTGACGCGCTCACTCCTCTATGTCAGGTTGTTGTCGTCAACGTCTGATTGTTCGGCATGATGACGATGCCATGCGTGGTAGAAATACGCAGCGTGCTCAGGCATCACTTTCGGACATTCGGGACCGGAAGACGATTGATTGGAGTTCGTCGCTGAATTCGCTTACCTCGGCGTCAGTGACAAGGCTCATTTCGAGTAGCGCCATGAGTTGTAGCGGCGCTCGCGAGCGGCTGTGACCATCCAAATGCACGCGCCATCTGTTTGTTGCGCTCCTGCACCAACCAATACACGTCAAGGTACTGCTCGTGCGCGCTCGGTCCGGAATCCTCGTTTTCTCTGGTACTTTGCGGAGGTGCACACAGCCCTGCCACGTCTGCCAGTGTCGTTCGGCAATAGCGCTCGAGGGCTCGCTTTTTGAGGGGTACGAACCGTTTCCAGTCACGTTCGCCTATGGGCTTCATGCGCTGCTCCTACGCGTTGGGCTGGCCAACGCAGAGCCAGTACCAGAATTCCTCATTCAGCCTTTTGTGCGGCTTCTCGCGATCAATGTCCCACTTGTTTTCCATCGCCAAGACCGGCACTTCATCGCCGTCAAAACCGTAGCTTGTGAACATCCGCCCCCTGCCATCGTGATCGGCTTCCGGGGCGCTGTGCGATCCGAACACGCGCAACTCGGGATGACGAGCCATGATGACGGCCACGACTTCTGCGCTAGTGGGGACGCTCCTGTATTCGATATTCATGCTCGGCTCCCTTATGTTCTGTTCGCGCAAGAAGCCAGGAACTCAGCCAGTGCATCCTTGGCTTCGCCATCCGCGTCAGATTGAGTGCCCGCTTCGCTGTCCTGGCATCCGCGCTGATACCCGAACGCGATGGCCTTCTTGAGCACGAGTAGCTGCGCATCACGCGTCACTCCGGCCGGCGACTCGTGGTCATTGGTCATCTCCATCTTCCCTCGTCTATGTCGGGTTGCACAGCGTACCTTTCACGACTCGACCATCAACTCACTCGCGCTCCGAATGTAGAGACTTAAGGAGAACCCTCGGATGTTGCAAAGCGGTTGAGGCTTGCCTTGAGTCGTTCGTCGTTCAGTGCTAATCCACCGTCGCCGAGAATCATCCAGGAAAGACCAACAGCGGCACCCACGACATCGCCAGATAGTACCTTCTTGACGACAAACTCGATCCGTAATGGTGCCTTCATCAGCGTGCCCGTCAGAAACGGGCGTTCGTTCACGAATTGCCCGAGATGCTGGCGTCGCAACAGAACCCTGTTGACACATCGTATGTAGCCACCGAGGATGCGAGATCCCGTCCTGAGCAGCCGCCGCGTCGAGCGAGTGACGGGGCGGTGCTCGGCCTGTCGAGCTTCGACGTGTCCGACCAGCGTGAATACCCCGCCACGCGCAGTTTCAAGAGACGCAAGAGCAACTGCAAGGCCGGTCAAGGGATAGCCGGATGCGACCAACAGCAGACCACCGAAAGCCAAAGCCATGCCGCCGGTAAACAGGTTCCCTGGTCGGCAAATCGGATTAAATCGCATGATCAAGACTGATCCAGACAAGAAAGCCAACGCTGCAGCCGACTCCAGGGTCAGACCAAAACCACTCGAACGATCAGCGAGATATTGCTGGATGATGAGCGTGACGTTCGCGACTTCGTAACCGACGAATTGAATCGTGTTGTGATGGGCAACGGCTACACCTGCCAACGCTCGGCCAGCACGTCGAGTCAAGCGCAGGAAATGCTCTCTTGTACTGATATATAGGTGCAAGGGTGTCTCTCCACACTTGGCGAAGGCATCCTGTTGCCAGTCTGGACAGCGATGGTGCAGACCCTGAATCCCCTCGTGAACGTGCACACTGTGACCAGGAGAAAGCTGACCTTCAACTGCTCTTAAGTCAGGCTCGAAGCGGCCGGAGACAGGTGATGAGGTCGGGCAACTCGCCTCTGGCACCGGAGGAATGCCTGTCGCTGCTCGTTCCGGTTCGTCGCTTTCCGGCCCGGTCGCGACGGCAATGAGTCCCATGTCGCTGGCCGCGGCGCCACGACAAGCGTGTCCAGACTCGCCGCTCTCAGGCGCCGGTCGCGCGACGATTACCCGTTTGCTCGCACCGGCGCGATGAGTGCAGAACAGTCGCTCTTCTGCCTCAGTTCGCGGGCGTATCGAGCGGGGGTGCGCCTGGGCTGCCGCAGATGCCCATCGTGTAGGCAGCAATCACCATTCGACGTACCGGTCTCGCCCATGCGATGTGTTCGGTAGCGGTCACAACCTCGGGGCCGAACCAGTTGCCTTCGACCACGTGGTCTTTCCGAAAGGCGAAGTCCGCCTTCCACCGGCGCTGTTTTATCTTGATGTCCCTTACGTTTCCGTAAAAGAGAAGGTTCTTCCACATCGAGGCGACGACGGTCCCGGTCGGATTCTGAACTTCGTACCGCCGACCCTTTTTTTCGATGGTGCACGCTAGAGCGCCTGCACTGTCGTAGAGCTCGCCCTCCTCTTCGTTGACGTTCCACAGGATGTTGCCGAGCGTCTGCGGGCCATCGAAAACAGTCGGCCCGCTAAGATCGGCGATCAAGCAGCCCGGATCGGTCGCCGAATCCCCTTCGTGGAGCTCGATGTCGCCGTTTCCGGGGTAACTCAGGTCCTGCTGATGGTCGGTGGTGTTCTGCCGGGCCCTGAGCTCGGCCTGCTCCGCCGTCAGTTCGGGATCCGCAGCATCACACGCCGACAGCGCCGCGACGAGAGTGAACGTCAGGAAACCGCCTTTGAATCGTTGCATTCCGACCTCTCCCAGGATTTCCGCAGGTCCGGCATCGGTTGGCGATGGTGGCTACATGGCAAACCGAGATGAACAGTTCGCGTCCGCTACTCTTTCTATTAGTACCCAATCGTGAGTGAAGCTGGCGTGCAAGAATTGGAAAAAACGCTCGCTATCCCAAGGTGGAGGTCGGCAAATGAAGCTGCCCGAGTTCGTCGAGATCGAGCCCGACAGCATACTGCGACCGTATGTACGTCGTCTGATCGCCACCTACGTGGTGGATGATGAAGTCGCGGCGGCGACGATCGCTCGCACCGGGTATGCGTATCTCGGGTGAATCGTTGCCGGAGAGACGACTGCCGTCGTGGATGGCCAGTCACACGCCCGGTTCGGTACCGACGAGGTCTTCATCGGCGGTGCATTGCGCGACGAGAACGTCTCGATGAGTTACTCCGCGAACTTTGCGCAGATTCTCGTGGAATTCACCGCTACGGGACTGTACGAGCTGCTTGGCGTCCGCGGCGTGGACGTTCGGGATCGCGCTGCCCCTCCGCGCGGTGGGAATCGAGCGACTCGAGTGCCTGGCAAGTCTCGGTACCCGCGGCACGAGCAGTAAGTAGCGTGCAGCGCGAGGGTGTTCTGCAGGTGTACGACGAGATGCAGGATGCGTTGTGCAATTTGGTCGGCACTGCCGCTACGATTTCCCCGCGCGTGACCGAAGCGATTGCCATACTTGAGCGCGATGACGGCATGTGCAAGATCGCTGATGTAGCCAACGAGGTAGGCTTGTTACCCAGTCAGATCCGGAAGAGCATCAAGCAGGTAGTCGGTCTGACACCCAAGACCTTCGCCCGATTGCTGATGCTCAATCGAGCGATGGAGCAACTCCTCGTCGAGGACAACGAGCCTCACCAGTCTGTCGGTGTCAGCGGGATTCTACGACGAGGCACATTTCATCAACAGCGTCCGACGCGTGGTCGGACAGAACCCGAGGAAATACCTGCTCGCGCACCATACCTACCCTGTATGGATCTACCGCCGTCGTCCGAAAGGAGCCCGCTGATGGATGTGATGAGCGAGTCGATGACGCCCGAGGGCGCTACGAAGCAGCGGCTGCTGTAGCACAGCTACTCCAGAGTTCTGCGACACGCAGGTTCGCACGGAAGACATTGAACCGAAAGCCCATTGACCTTTGCCGACCCCCTCGCCTCGAAAGACGAGACGGCTGTATCTAAAAAAGGGATTCCGCGCGGGGTGAGCGGTCTTCTGCACACAGCAAGCCCGGTGCCAAAATTCTGGTGTGCGCGCTACTCGCGCAACACAACCACTCGTCTATGTCGGGTTGCACCACGTACCTTTGATGGGCCAGCAGCAGCTGCCACTGCCAAGCTACATGAGCCCACGTTGACGAACACCGTGCTCGGCGACTTCTTGCTCTCGCTAGCGCCGCTCGGGCCTGCGCGGGTCGGCTTCGTTCCGACCGCGAGCGCCGCAACCTATCTCAACTTCTACTCCGCGTTCGCTGGAAGCGCCACCGCCGACTTTGAGAAAAACGTGGAGAGGCCGCAGTCGACCGGTAGCGGAGAAGGAGCCAGGGCAGACCGGCCACGCGTGCGATGCAGAACAATACGCCAGACAATCAGGGCTACACTTGAAGCTGATTGACGTGCGTCGGCTCGTCCCTGTCGCTCGCAGACTGCATTTGCGTTCGTGCCGTTCGAGCACCGCGGCCGGATGCCGCTCGTTGGTTGGTAGCATCCGGGGAATGGTGCCGACGTACATTGACCCTGGTCGTCTCCGTCGACTCCCTACCCCCTCTCCCTCCCCGTCCGCGAACCGTCTCGATGATTAACGACGAAAACTCGCCACTGCCGATGCCGGCCTACGAAGGGCTTCGCGACGGTATTGTTGAGTTACTTGACTTCGCGCGTGTGCAAGCCGCTCGCCGCGTTAACGCCCTGATGACAGCCACATACTGGGAGATTGGCCGACGGATCGTCGAGATCGAACTCGACGGCGCCGATCGGGCCGGCTACGGCGAGCTGCTCGTCGAGCGCCTGGCAGCCGATCTCGGGCAGCGGTTTGGTCGTGGCTTTGGCCGCTCTAATCTATTCCAGATGCGTGCGTTCTACGTGTCTTGGCCGGCAGAACGAATTGTCCAGACAGTGTCTGGACAATCGCCCTTCATGTCAGGCGAACGCTCGATCGAGCAACTGGCGGAGGCGTTCTCGCTGCCATGGTCCGCTTACGTGTTGCTGCTTCGTCTCAAATCTGACGACGCCCGACAGTTCTACGAGACCGAGGCCCTCCGCGGAGGTTGGTCAGTGCGCCAGCTGCGCCGACAGATTGACAGTCAGTTCTATGAGCGTACCGCGCTTTCTCGCGACAAGGCGTCGATGTTGTCCACGGGAGGAGAGCAAAACGCGGACGACATCCTTACTCCCGAGGAAGCGATAAAGGATCCGTACGTGCTCGAATTCCTCGACCTGAAGGATGAGTATTCAGAGACCCAACTTGAGGCTGCGTTGATCGAGCGGCTCGCCGACTTCCTGCTCGAGCTTGGTGACGACTTTGCGTTCGTAGGGCGCCAGCGTCGATTGCGACTCGACGACACGTGGTTCCGAGTGGATCTGCTCTTCTTCCACCGACGTCTGCGGTGCCTCGTGATCATCGACCTGAAGGTCGGGCGATTCGGTCACGCCGACGCGGGACAGATGCATCTATACCTGAACTATGCGCGCGAACACTGGATGAAGCCCGGCGAGAATCCTCCCGTCGGCGTGATCCTCGTGGCGAGCAAAGGAGAGGCCGAGGCACACTATGCGCTCGAGGGATTGTCGAACAAAATTCTTGCCGCCGAGTACCGCACCGTGCTTCCTGACGAGACCCTGCTAGCTGACCAATTAGCCAAGGCCCAGCGCGCGCTCATACACCACGATGACAACTGATCGCGCGATGAATGATCGCTACTGTTGGACCTCACAAGACGAAAATCTACACGAGGATCCTCTTCAGATACGATTTCGTTTGCTTTCTCCAATCGCTCCATACAGGTCTTCCCATGTCGAATCGCTTCGTGGTGCTCTCCGGCTGTTCCGGAGGCGGGAAGTCGACGCTTCTTGAGGAGCTCGGGCGACGGGGCTACGAAACAGTTGCCGAGCCGGGACGGCATCGTTTCCGAAGAGCTGATCAGCGCCGGCACGGCGCTACCCTGGATCGACGCCGTCGCGTTCGCGCGTCGGGCGATAGAAGTTTCGCTCGCCGACTACACGAACGCCTCCGCTCGGTCAGGTTGGGTCCTCTTTGACCGCAGTTTCGTAGATGTGGTGTCCGCACTTGAACACGAGGAACCAGGCGCAATCAATGTTGAGTCTCTCCGAATGTACCCGTACCACCGCCAGGTCTTTCTTGTTCCGCCTTGGGCAAGTCTGTTCGGCGTCGACAATGAGCGCCGCCATTCGTTCGCCGATGCGGTCGCTGAATACGATCGGTTGCTTGTGTCGTATTCTACCGCGGGCTACGAGGCTAGCGTCCTGCCTAAGGTCGGTGTCGCCCACCGCACAGACCTCTTGGAGACATATCTCGCGAACGCGACGCCGGCACGGAACCCCTGATCTGTCGTCAGCCTGCTTGGTGTCCGAGCGCGCGCCGTGCACGCAGCATCCACTACTCGTCTGGCGGTGCCTACTGCATGCGACAGGATTGGAACGGACCTACGGCCAGCCAGAGTCAAGGATCTCGCGAACAATATCGAATGTGTCTGTAATCACGTGTGGGGTTGCTCCCACACGTGATTATGGTTGCAATGCTGACCGTCCGCGATCATAAGCGAATTGGCTTGTTGAACCCGGCACCCTATTTGTCTTGCCTTTAGTCTTGGTCCCCCCTAAATCACGATGAGTCGGATTCACCGACATTGGGGGAAGGTAGTAGATACACTATCGTTCCTTGAATCAGCAGGCGAGACGGGTATCTCCGCTTCGCCCCATTCGACAGGAAATTGAGAGATCTATGGCATCCGGGAGGGTATTCTCACTTCTCACCTTCAGCCGGAAAATGACGTGGCGGTGGAGCGGTTCGGCGGCTACACCTTCGCCGGTGCCGTCATCCGCGGATACGCACCGTCGTCCGATCTGCTAGAGGCGCTCCATCAAATGCGCCGCGGATCAAGAACATCAGCGAACTGCAGAAAGACCTGAAAGTCGGCAACGCCGCTCATCGCAACAGGCAAGATATCCCGGATCAGGTCACGGTCTCTCGCGAAGCCGATGGGTAGACTGAGGGCCCCGAACAGAGATGGACCGTGATGGGCAACACACTCTTTGCAGACGCAGCCGGTGCTCGAGAAGGCAACACGACCGACAAGGCAATGACAGGCTCGTTCGCCCGTCGTGACCCTGGCCGGGTGCGTCGCGCCTACTCCTTGCAGACGTTACGCAGAAGCGTCATCCAGCCGCGTCGCATGCAAGCCCGTCGCTCGGCCGATCGTCGCTATCCGCTGCTCGACCGGTTCGAGAGCGGCATGCTCGCCCTGTCGGTCGCGCTGGTTGGGCTGTCGATCGTCGATGCCAGCTTCACGCTGATGCTGCTCGCGGCAGGGGGCAGCGAGGTGAACCCATTCATGAACTGGATGCTCACCTTCGGTGTGCTTCCGTTCGCGGCAGTCAAGATGGCACTGACCGCCATTCCCGCCGTGCTGCTCGTCGCCACCGGCAATCTGCTGGTCTTCGGCATCATCCGGGCGCGCTCGGTGCTGGCGGCCTTCGTCGGCATGTACATCGGCCTGATCATCTACGAGATCGGATTGCTCGCGCAGATCAGCTGACAGCGACAGGGCGGTATCAGAGCTGAGTCAAGGCTGTGCCGAAGTTGCATTGTCGCTGCGTCAACGCACTGTTGACGCGGCACTGCCTTTTGCGGCGAGATACGCACGCCATCCACCGAAATCGGTGATGTCGTGCGTTCGCTCGTCGCTTGTGAGGGCTTCGGCGATGAATCCGCACGCCAGTCGACCGTCCTGCAACCTGACAGTACCCAGACCGAGGGGTGCCTCGATACCGCGGAGGAAGCCGCCGAACTCATGAGTCGGCAGCCGCCAGACTTCAACATCGATAGCCGAACCGCCCGCCTCGATCCGAACCAGTGCCGGGCGCGCGAGTGACGCGCCCGTCAACGCGAACAGCCGGTACTCCGCGGTGGTGGTCGTGGCGTCCACGAATACGGCACCCCGCTCGGCGAGCTGTGCATGCAGCGGCATACCACGCATGTGAGCGCCACACACGACGATATCCATCGTGTCCTCCCTCCCGGCCGAGCGGTGCTCGAGCGGCGGTAGCGGTTGGCCGGTCGCGCCCATATCGAGTCTGAAGGACTGCTGCAGGCGATTGGCGATCGACAACAGCCGACGATCCGTGAACCCTGCCGCGCCGAGAGTCACCCCGAACGGCAATCCGGCTGCGGTAAACGCGGTCGGCACGGCGACTGCGGCCATGTCGAGCAGGTTCATGAAGTTCATGTAGTAGCCGAGTTCGCTGTTGCGCCGAACTGGCTCCTCGAGCATCTCGTCGACCGTGTAGCAGCGACCGGCGGTCGGCGTCAGCAGGGCATCGACGCCACGCAGCTCGTCAGCACAGCGTCGCTTTAGATCACGCAGCCGATACATTGCACGAAACAGATCGGCAGCCAGGGGTTCGCGGCCGGCGGTGATGATATCCCTGACAACCGGCACCATCGCCTCGGGTTGTTCGGCAACCAGCGGTAGTGTCGCCACGTAGCGTTCGGTGACCCAGGGCCCCTCGTAGAGCAGGCGCGCCGTTTCGTCGAACGGTGTGTAGTCGACCTCCTGGAGTCGGATGCCCTGCGCTGTCAGATGATCCAGGGTCTGTCGGTAGGCCTGCGCATAATCGTCGTCGCCGAAGAATGCGAGCTGAGCATCGCCGATGACACCGAAGGCGAGGATACCGTCGAAGCAGCCGTAGGCCTGGGCCGCATTGTCAAAGGGATTCTCGCGACTGTATCCGTCGGCGGCGTCGAAGCCTTCTGCTATCGCGAGCACATGGTTCGCATCGTCCGCATGCAGGGCAAAGAGACTGACGCAATCGAGACTTCGACACGCTGGCACGACACCCCGGGCGGACAGCAGCCCACGCGTCGGCTTGACGCCGACGAGGTTGTTGAACGCCGCTGGCACCCTGCCGGAACCGGCCGTATCCGTTCCCAGGCTGAATGACGCCAGACCAAGGGCCACCGATACCGCCGAGCCGGAACTCGAGCCACCGCTGATGTAGCGCGTGTCGACGCTGTTCCTGCACGGGCCCCAGGGTGAGCGAGTGCCGTTCAATCCGGTCGCGAACTGATCGAGGTTGGCCTTGCCGAGCGGCAAGGCGCCGGCGTCGAGCAGACGCTGGACGACAAAGGCCGAATCATCCGGCATATAGGCGTAAGCATCACAGCCTGCGGTCGTCGGTACGCCGGCCAGATCGATATTGTCCTTGAGCACGAAGGGCACGCCCCAGAGCGGCGTCGTCGACGGATCCATTGCTGCAAGCCCGGTAAGCCACGGCGCAAGCTCGGCATCATCGAGCAGGTGAATGAACATGTTGTGCTCACCGAGCGCTTCAGCGCGCGCCCGAAGTCCTCGCATCAGCTCGGCCGGCGTCACGCCGGCTGCGTATTGCGCGGCGACGCCTGCAAGCGTCATATCCGGGCGGCAGGCATCGGCGACTGAGTCGATCATGTTGCTCCATGACGATCGCAGCCGCATTCGACTGCTGCGTCGATATTCCTTGAAATCAACAGATTGCCGGCGGACGCCGCATCGACAGCGGCACCGCCCGACGGTCCTGCGTCAGACGTCGTCGAAACCACCGATCTGACCGGCGGCACGCCTGCGCTCGTCACGCGGCGGCAGCGAGAAGGTGTCGCGGTAGCACTTCGAGAAGTGCGGCGCTGATACGAAGCCACAGGCTTTGGCTATCTCGACGATTGGCATGCTGGTCTGCAGCAGCAGCTGGCGTGCACGCTCGAGGCGCAGATCGAGGTAGTAGCGCGTCGGCACGACATGCAGATAGCGCTGAAACAGGCGCTCGAGCTGCCGCCTCGACAATTCCACATGGCGGGAAAGCTCGTCGAGCGTCATTGGCTCCTCGATGTTGGCTTCCATCAGCGAAACCGCTTCGGCAAGCTTGGGCTGACTCGCGCCGATGCGCTGCGTCAATGGCACGCGCTGACGATCATGGTGCTCGCGAATGCGATCACACATGAATTGTTCGGCCACGCTCTTGGCAAGCGCCACGCCGTGTTGCCGTCCGACGACCGACAACATCATGTCGAGCGGAGCCGTGCCACCCGCACAGGTATACCGCGCGCCGTCGATCTCGAAGAGTTCGGAGGAAATGACCAGGCCCGGAAATTCCTCGCGGAGCGCCGCGAGATTCTCGAAATGTATCGTGCAGCGCGAGCCGTCGAGCAGTCCCGCCCGCGCCAGCAGCCAGGTACCCGTGCACAAGCCGCCCAGCACGGCGCCCTGCTTGTCCAGGCGCCGCAGCCACTCGGCGCCTGCCTCATCGACGACCCGATGTATGTCCAATCCGCTGCAGACAAACGCCGCATCGAAAGCGTCCCGTGACCGGGCCGCCGTTGTCACTGGAAACGCGATGCCGTTGCTCGCCTCGACCGGCTCGCCATCACTCGAAACGAGCGTCCAGGTGTAATGGGCGACGCCGGCACGCTGGTTTGCCATGCGCAGAACCTCCAGCGCACCCGAAAAGGCCATCATCGAGAATTTCGGGACGAGATAGAACGCGATGCGTGCGGTCGCACCCGTCCTGCCGATCGTGGTCAATGCCGGTCCTGCATGCCGTACGTATCTCGATGGGCACTCGCCCGTCGGGGAGAGTCGGCCTAGTGCTCGGCGTCGGACATGGACGCCTTCCTCCCTTTTATATAATCGATCAGGGCTTCGTCAACCGCTGGATCCATTGCGGGCGCTTCGTAGCTGGCGAGCTGCGCCTTCCATGAACGGTTCGCGCGGGTCGCCGCATCCATGGCCCCTTCCGATTCCCACTGCTCGAAACTGTTGCTGTCGGCCTGTGAGGAACGCCAGAACGCGTCCTGGAAATTGGCCTGCGTGTGCGCACACCCCAGGTAATGGTTCCCTGGTCCAACCTCGCGAATGGCATCGAGCGCCTGACCGTTCTCGGACAGATCCACGCCGCGAAGCAGGGTCGCGACCATGCTGGCCTGATCGGCGTCGAGCATGAACTTCTCGTACCCCATCACCAGGCCCCCTTCGAGCCAACCGGCGGTGTGCAACATGAAGTTGACGCCGGCAAGCGCTGCCGATTGCAGCGTATTCGCCGCTTCGTAGGCCGCCTGCGCATCCGGAAGCTTGGACGCGCAGAGTCCGCCCCCACTCCGGAACGGTACACCGATCCGGCGAGCCAGAGCGGCCGCGATGTACATGACCAGCGCGGGCTCGGGTGAGCCGAAGGTCGGGGCACCCGATTGCATCGAGACCGAACTCGCAAACGTGCCGAAGACCACCGGCGCACCGGGCCTGACGAGTTGCGTGAAGGCCATGCCGGCCAGCGCTTCGGCAAGAATCTGCGCTGCGGTGCCGGCAACGGTTACCGGCGACATGGCCCCCGCGAGGATGAACGGCGAGATGATGCAAGCCTGGTTATTGCGCGCATACACCTTGGCAGCGCCGAGCATCGTCTCGTCGAACACCATCGGCGAATTGGCATTGATGAGGTTGATGACAACGGTTCGCTCAACTCCGGTCGCCGGATCGTGGAAGTCGTCGCCAAACAGCAACTTCGACATCGCGACCGTGTCCTCGGCACGCGAAGGCGCGGTGACCGAGCCCATGAAAGGCTTGTCGCTGTAGCGCATGTGCGCGTAGACCATGTCGAGGTGTCGCTTGGTGACCGGCACGTCGGTCGGTTCGCACAGTGTTCCGCCCGAGTGATGCAGAGACTTGCTCATGTAGGTGAGCTTGACGAAATTCTCGAAGTCCTCGAGGGTCGCGTAACGGCGGCCCTTGTCCATGTCACGCACAAACGGGGGGCCATAGGCAGGCACCATGACCGTTCGATCGCCGCCGATCATGACGTTGTTCGCGGGGTTGCGCGCGTACTGCATGAACTCGCGGGGGGCCGTGTCCTGAACGAGCTTGCGACACAAGCCGCGAGGAAAACGCACGCGCTCGCCGTTGATGGCTGCACCGGCGTCGCGCCACATCTCGAGCGCTTCTGCATCGTCGCGGAAATCGATGCCGATTTCCTCGAGGATGGTGTCGGCATTGGCCTCGATCAGGGCGATGCCTTCCTCGTTCACTACCTCGAAATAAGGCAGAGAGCGCGTGATCCAGGGCTCACGCGCACTGCCTGCAGCCGCTCGCGCACGCTTGGCTTCACGGCCGCCGCCTCGCCTGCCCCGACGCACTGCGGTGCCCTCGGATACCTCTTTGTCGCCGTCTGTCGTCATCGACCGCACGTGTCCTTATGTTTCAGCTCGACATAGTGCGCGATCACGACGGCAAAGTTTGCAGCCGGGCATGGCACGAGGCGACTCCGACATGGCTGGTTGCGACCTCCCGGGCCTCAGACCATGCCGACGAGCGAATGGCAGCTGCGCACGAAGTTTGCCTGGCCGCGGGTCTGGATGCGCCGACGATTGTCGGCACGCACCCGACGGATGGACTCTTCGTTGTCGATACCCATTTCAACGAGGATACGGGCCGCGATCATGCCGGTGCGGCCGAGTCCGGCATAACAATGGAAGGCAACACGCTCGCCGATGCGCAGTGCGTGTCGAATGCGCTCACCCTCGACCGCCCATTCGTCTTCGAAGGCCTGCGTGGGGATGTCCATGTCGATGATCGGCAAGTGCTTCCACCACATGCCGGCCTCCTCCACCATGCCAGGCAGGGCTTCGACCCTGTTCAACTTGAGCTCGTGTGGTTCGACCAGGCACACGACACCATTGGCGCCCCAGTCGATGATGGCCTGCAGGTCTGACTGGATCAGACGCCGACTGCCTGATGGGGGCTGATCAATACGTGTACCCGGACAGGCGACGAGCCCCATGCAACCGACCGAATCGGGCACCGGGATGGTGTCGATCGGGTTGGGGGTCGGTGGCCGTCCCAGTCCGAAAAGCATTGGCAAGAAACCTCAGGGCCGCACTGCAAGGTGCGTGACGTAATGGTACCGATCCAGAACGGTCACCGGGCGGCATTGCTCAAGCTAGCGGCCATTCGTTGACAACGTTTAGCGATTGACAGACGACAAGCTTACCTGTCGAACGTCAGATGCGCAGGCTTGTGTCATGGAGACGGCATCAGGGAGACCTCGTCAGCAAGCGGCGCGGGCCCGGTTGCATGCTAGTCTCGCCGCGATGAACAACCGACTGAAAGCGTTGCTCGGCGAACGCAGCGTGCTCTTGGCCGACGGCGCGACCGGCACCAATCTCTTTCAGGCCGGACTGCAGACAGGCGACCCACCCGAACTCTGGAATCTCGAACATCCGGAGCGCATCGATGCGCTGCATCGTTCGTTCGTCGATGCCGGATCCGACATTGTATTGACTAATTCCTTCGGCGGCACGCACTTCCGCCTGGCCCTGCACCAGAGCGCCGACAGGGTGCATGAAGTCAATGTCGCTGCCGCGCAACTGGCACGCGGTGCGGCTGATCGGGAAACGACACGAACCGTGCTGGTAGCCGGCTCCATGGGTCCGACCGGAGAAATTCTCGAGCCGAACGGTGCCGTCAGCGTGGCCGAGGCGCGCGCCGCGTTCAACCAACAGGCGAAGGCACTGGTGGAAGGCGGTGTCGACGTGCTCTGGCTCGAGACGCTGTCCTCCGCTGAGGAAATGGCAGCCGGCATCGGCGGTGCGAGCGGGCTTGGCGTACCGGTCGTCTGTACGGTGAGCATCGACACCAACGGTCGGACCATGATGGGTCTGACCGCAGCCGAGTCGCTGCGCATCGCTGGCGAATTCGGCGCTGAAGTCCTGGCGATCGGTACCAACTGTGGTGTTGGCGCAGCAGAGGTCGTCGCCGCTATCAACAACTTCTCGACAGCCGCCAGTCAGCTACCGGACGCTTCTGATGTTCCGCCCGTTCTCGTCGCGAAAGCCAACTGTGGCATTCCTGCCTGGAAGGATGGTCAGATCGTCTACGACGGAACTCCGGCACTGATGGCAGACTACGCAAGTCTGGTCATCGACGCCGGTGCTCGCATCGTCGGCGGCTGTTGCGGCACGACACCCGCGCACGTCGCGGCGATGCGCGCTGCCATCGATGCGCATGTGGCTGGCCCGGCACCCGACGCCAACGCGATCACCGCGTTGCTCGGCGAAATAAGTCAGGGTGCCAGAGCACAGCTGAACGGCGACCTGAGCCTTGCCGGCGGTTCGGCCAGCGGTCGCGGCAGTCGCAGCTCTCGTCGCCGCAAGAGCCGCTGACGACATCGGTCAATCGTCAGAGCGCCTTGCCGTCAGGGCGTCCTGATTCCTGCATCAGGTCGACGCCTGCGACCGCTTGCAAACAGCGGCAAGGCCAGCAGGAACAGAGTGAGAGGCCCAGCCGAGCCGAAGCCACCGCTCGACGAACCGCTGCCACCACTCGTGGATCCGCTCGATCCGAAGCCACTATCGGTCACACCTGTCGTCGCACCGGCGTCGCCCCCGGTGCTGTCAGAGCCACCCGTTGTCGCACCGGTATCGACGGTACCATCGTCGCTGATGCCCCCCTCGCCCCCGGCACTGCTCGAGCCACCCGCCGTCGGCGTACCACTGGTAGTGCCACCCGTGGCGGCACCACCGCTCGTGTTACCGGCCGTTGTTCCCGCCGCTGTCGTTGCACCAGCGGTCGTCGCCGCGCCCGTCGTCGCGCCACCCGTCGTTGCTTCGCCCGTCGTTGCGCCACCCGGGCTGACCGTCAGCGGCCGCGTCGGCTCGCTGAACAGCAAGGCATCGACACCGACGTCGGCGCCATCGGAAACGGCCTCGACCGTTACCTCGAGGGTAGTCGCGCTGTCGAGCGCTAGCACACTCACGTCAAGCGTTCGAAACTCGCCATCGTTCGACGGTGCCGTCGGTACCAGTGCGACCGTCGCGAGCTCCATCGCACCGGCAGTCACGCGCAGCTTGGGTGTATCGGTACCGGGGTTGCGATACCGCACCGAGAGTGTCGTGAAGCCACCTTCGAGCGGCACATCGGCACAGCGCACGCCAAATGACTCACCGCGTTCACCCTCACTGTAGACACTGCCCGAAATGACGCGACCCTGATCAAGCGTGCACTGTTCCGGGTGAACCGGCTGCGACATGAGCCCGCGTTGCAGCCCGAAGTAGGCAGGCTTCACCCGGGTTACCTCGTCGTACGGCAGCGGACGAAAGAACGGACGCCAGGAAGTCCGGTCGTTGAGCCCCCAGATCTGCACCGCCTTGCAGGCAGGCTGCATCAGGCAGCGACGCACGGTCTCCTCATAGACGTCCGCTTGTATCAGGTAGTCCTCTATCTGCAGCACGCCCACGTCCAGTTCCGTTATAAAGATATCGAGGCCCCGGTCGGCAAAGCGCTGCATGGCTTCCGAATGCCCTTCGAAGTGATTGAAGGTGTGGTCGAGATGCATCTGCATGCCAATGCCGTCGACGGGAACCTCGCGTGCCAGCAACTCATCGACGAGCGACAGGGCACGCGCCGACTTGGCGGTCAGCCAACCGATGTCATAGTCGTTGTAGATCAAGGTGGCGGCCGGATCGGCGGCGCGTGCCGCGTCGAATGCGATATCCATGTAAGTGGTGCCGAGCGCGTTCGTCCAGATGTCGTCGCGCAGCGCACTGCCGTCGTTGTTCAGGCCTTCGTTGACGACGTCCCAGACAGCGAACTTGCCGGCATAGCGCGATACGACGGTGGTCACATGTGACTCGAGCACGGCTGGCAGACGTTCTGCGGGTACCGCATCCAGCCACGGTGGATTGAGCAGGTACCAGGTCAGCGGATGGCCGTGAAGAAGCATGTCGTTGGCTGTCGCAAACGCCACCTCGCGATCGAGATCCGCAAAGTCGAACTGACCCTCGAAGGGATGCACGAACTGCCACTTGAACGAACTCTCCGGTGTCAGAATGCCAAACTCGGCCTTCGCGATCGCCTCGTAGGCCGCGGCTTCCGGCAATTGCGGCCAGTCGCGTCGCGCGGCGAAGCCGATCTCGATGGGCAGGCGTGCGGCGAGATCGCGCAGTCGCTGCCCTGCCGGAGGAAAGTCCACAGACGCATACGGCCCACTCTCCGGCAGCTCCTGTTGAGCCAGCAGAGCATTTGGAAGGGCGAACACGCTCACGCTCAAGGCCGCGACCAGAGCGACAGTGGACGAACGGGCACACAGTGCAGAAGACATCGGGTCGATTTTCCATCCGTTGAAAGCTGGCGAATTCTAGCAGCGGTGATCCTCCTGGCCCCGACAACAGGCCTGCGACCTGTGGAACCGGTCAGGTTCGTCCGCAGCTTCTGCCAGGCAGGACACACTTTGCCGATGAGTGGTATGCCAGCTGTCGTAACTGATGCTGGCCGTTACACTTGGCCCATGCTGTCGAAGAACCTGACACCCAATCTCGTCGCTCTCGGACTGCTGCTCGCAAGCTTCCTGTTCGATGACCCCGTGCGCGACATCGTCGCGAGCACGGGCCTGTTCGCGCTCTCCGGCGCCCTGACCAACTGGCTGGCTGTGCACATGCTGTTCGAACGGGTTCCGGGACTCTACGGTTCCGGCGTCATCGTCTTGCACTTCGAGGAATTCAAGGCGGGCATCTTGCGCATGGTGCGCGAACAACTGCTCGACCCGGAGCGGATCGGCAGCCTGCTGTCGCGCTCATCAAGCGAAGGTGAGACCGACGCTGCAACAGACCGTCGTGCCAGAGAACCACGCACCATCGATCTCGGGCCGGTAATCGACAAGATCGACCTCGATGCGGCATTCGATCAGCTGGTCGCGACCATCAACGAATCGTCGTTCGGATCGATGCTCGCGATGGTGGGCGGTGAAACGGCCTTGCAGCCTCTGCGCGAACCCTTCAAGAAACGCATGCGTACCTTTCTGGCCAACGCCGCTGCGTCGCCACGATTGCAGGCGGTCATCGGTGAGCAGATTGCCGGCATGGCCTCGAGTGAACGATTCGCGGAACGCCTCGACAGCTTGCTCAGAGCACGCCTGGACGAACTGACACCGGAGATGGTGCGCGACATCATGCAGCTGATGATCAGACGCCACCTGGGCTGGCTGGTCGTTTGGGGCGGGGTCTTCGGTGGGTTCATCGGCCTGTCGGCAGCGCTGCTTCGACTTGGCCTTGGCTGAGAGCAAGGCAAGCCATCTCAGGAGCAGCGGACTGAGCTCCTGATCGAGCCACTGATCGAGCGAAGGATCAAGTAGTTTGCAGGCCCTCAGGCGCGACTCTTGCGCGGCCGGACACGCAGCGGCGCGCCATCGAATTCGATGCCTGCCCAACCTCCTCGCATGAAACGTCGAATGTTCGGGTGACTCTCCCCGTCCGGCGTGCGCAGCACGTCGCTCCGGTAGTAGGCACCGAACAGGGCGAGCGTCTCCTTTTCGTTCAGCTCATGCAGGCGCGCAAACGCGAACACCCGACAGGCACCCGAGTTCTGTCCGGCTTCGTTGACGAGGCCGTCGTTCCGGAAAGCCGTCGGCACGAAATCGTAGCGTTGATTGATCAACTCGATGACCTCGGGAAACTCGATGGTCTCGGGCCGCGTAGCGAGCCGATTGAGAAAAATCTCTATTTCCATGCTTTTGCGAGAACGCAGGCCGGCCTCGATGTTATCAGCTTGCCCGAGTCTGACGCGCAGCCGTGTTCACTACCCTCGACTTATGGACAGGCTGGTCGGGACAGGGCAGGCATGGCGGCAACCAGCATGTCGCGCGCCATGGCGAGCTTGTCCTCACGGGATTCACCGCGTGCCACCGGCCCATCGACAAACAGGTTCGCGAGCCCATGCACCGATGACCAGACGAGCAGCTCTTCCGGGCTGAATCCGGTGGGATCGACATCGGCGATGGTCTGCACGAATCCCCCTTGCAGGTGTTGGCTCAATCGTGCCGCCGCAAGGACATAGGCTTCATCGTTCGAATAGATCGTCTCTTCGCGCCACATTGCGCGGAAGAACGCGGGCTTGTCGAGCGCAAAACCGATGTAGGCAAGTCCCACGGCAAGGAACGCCGGTTCCACGTCCAGAGGCCCCTGCGCTTCGGCCCGTTCAGCCCTCTCGACCAAAGACCGCGCTTCAGCCTCCGCGAGGGTGTCACACAGCTGCGACAGCGCTCGCGTCGCAAATGCTGTCATCAGCGCGCGCTTGTCGGTGTAGTGACGAAAGGCCGACGAAGGTGAGACGCCGACACGTTTCGCACAGGCGCGGAGCGAGACGGCCTCGAGGCCGAAGGCCGTCGCGAGATCGTCAACCGCATCGAGCAGCGATTCCGCCAGATTGCCGTGGTGGTACGACCTCTTGCCCTTCATTGCCACGATTGCCGCACTCCAGTGTTAACACTGTTCACTTTTTTCACGACCGAGACTTGAAATGTCCGTGATTCAGGGTATATAGTATGTGAACAGTGTTCGCATTGTCAACGCGACGACACCGGATCAGCACGTCGAACACTGCGTGTCCGGAGCGTGTCGATCGTTCAAAATCACGAGGAATACAACAATGCAAGCCACTCGAACACCGACACTGGATGCAGCCATGTCATCCGGCCGAAATGGCTGCGGCTCGAAACTGTCACGATCAGCCAACTGGTCCGGATTCAACATTGCCGTGATGGTGGCAGGCTTTGTCCTGTTCTGGCCGGTCGGCATGCTGATCCTGTTATGGATTCTCAGCGGCCGTGATGCACGTGATCTTCCCGGCAAGGCAAGACAGCTCTGGTCGTCCCTGCGTCGCGACGGTCACGTCGACGGCACGGGACCGACGGACAATACGGTCTTCAATGCCTATCACCAGACGCAATACGACCGGATTCGCGAGTTGAAGGAGGAGATTCGGGAAAGCAAGCGCCGCTTCGAAGCCTTTCGAGCCGACACGCGACGCCGAGCGGACGAGGAGGAGTTCAACCGCTTCATGGCCGACACACCTGACGCGCCGGCAAGCTGAAGCACCGGCGGTTGAAGGAGCCCGCCAAAGGAAAGCAGGCCGGGGAACCGCGCAGGGACCTCAGGCTGGGAGGTCTGCTGGCGAAATCAGGCAGGGGAGCGAAGTTGAGTCGATCAAGGGGGCGCCGCCAAGCGGCGCTCTCCGCTCCAATCGCTCCAACCGCTCCAACCGCTCGCCGGTCGGGGTCCGGCGAAAAAACCGACAAGACCCCGTAATGCTCTGAAAACCGCATGGCAAGTCGAATTTGATCCAGGTCAAATTGACTTGGCGACACGACCGGCTAGTAACATTTCGACCGCGTCACAGTTTATACTGGAGTCGCTTTCCTCGGAGCAGTGCGAATGGACTCTTACAGACCCTGCGGTCTCGCAAATACGCATCTGGCGCCCGGGCATTCCATGGACTTACCGGGATGCCAGTCACATCGTCGACTCGTGAAGAGCACCAGCGTCCCGGCATCAGGATTCCCCCTGGCCGTTCTTGGCTTGGCATTGCTGAGCGGACTGAGCATCGGCTCGCAAGCGCTCGCGCACGAGAACCATGGTGCCGTCAAAGAGGACGGCCGCTTCACGCCGAACGACGGTAAGTCCGTCTTCCCGCCGCAACCGCGGGACATCAAAGATGTGCGTCAGCACACACCAACGTCAAGTTCGCCGATGATGCGCGCCCGGGCACGAGCGGTCGGCAACTCGGCTGATGCCGACGCGCGAACCGACGCATCACTCGCGGCAGCGCTACGCAACCATGAAGTCGAAGTCGCGCTTGGCAGGCTGTATTCCATGACCCGCAGTAGCGTTGTCGACGACAAGGAATCTGCACGCGGCAGTCAGCTCGTCGAACTCGAGTTCTTCAGCTTGAGCAACAATCAGACAGTGCAGGTGACCTTCGACGCCGATCGCCTCGTTGATCTCACCCTCGTCGAGGCGACAGAGAGCCAGCCCCCGCTCAGCGAGACCGAGAAGAAGGCGGCCATCGAACTTGCTGCCGACTATTGGGAAACCCAGGGGCAGACGGGGATGCTGGACCTGACCGGGTATGCCATCCAGACCTTCCTGCCAGACGGCGGCTCCTATCCGAATCGCGTGGCTTATGTATCCTTCCACTCGCAGTCGCCGGAGCCACCGGAACTGCTTACCTGGGTGGATCTGACCAATGGCCAGATCATTCGCGGTGAGGTGGCACGATGAGCCAGAACCCGGAAAGATACCGCGGGGCCACGCTGCAGCTGGGTCTTGGCCTGACCCTCGCGTTGACTCTGCTTACGACCGCGCCGGCATCCGCGCAGTCGGCCGATGCCGATATCACTACCGGCGGCAGCGCCAGTGTCGGAGTCTCGCGGGGCAGCTGGCAGACTTTCCGCGTCAACAATCCTGACGACATCGGCAATACCAGCGCACGTCTGAACTCCTTGACCGGGGACCTCGATCTCTACGTCCAGTACGACCAGTTGCCGACCTTGGGCGAATTTGCCTGCCGGTCCTGGAACGGTGGAACGACAGACGAAAACTGCGATATCGACTTCCGCAACGGCACCACCGTCTATGTCGGCGTGCACGGCTACGATCCAGGCACCGCGACCCTCGAAATCGACGCCGGTGGCGGTACCGGCGGACCGGGTGGCGGTACGACGATCGGCGAGCGGAACGGCCGAATCGAATGGAACGGCTGGAAGCTCGACTACGATACCTTCAGCGACAATGATGGCCTGATCCTCCGCAATGTCAGCTTCGGCGATACCGGCATGCTGGCCCGCGCCAGTTTTCCGGTCATGTCGGTCTACTACGAAAACGATGAATGTGGCCCCTATGCAGATCGCATGAATGGCCCTCAGGAACCGGTTCCCTGGGCAGGAGACGCCCGTCTGGTAGCCCGTGAGTTCACGCAGAATGGGCGCGACTGGTTCGAGCTCGGCATTCGCGAATTCATCGGTTCGTACGACATCTATCAGGTCTGGTACCTGAGCGCCGACGGTGAACTTGACGGACACGTCTTCAGCCGCGGGCTGCAGTGCGACCTCGACCACGTTCACTATCCGATGTGGCGTTTCGACTTCGACGTTGACGGATCGGCGGATGACAGGATTGTTCGCCAGAACAGTGCCAGTGAGTTCACGACCTATACCCGTGAATTCGAGGAACCCGCTACCAATGCGTTCGAGCACGGCTGGTTTGTCGAGGATTCTCAATCGGGTTATCGGCTGAAGGTCGATTTCGACGACGGCATGCGTGAAGTCGGCGGTACCACTGTCACGCAAACGCAATACGCCAATAACCTTGTTGGCGGCATGACCTACCGCGGCGGTGAAGTTGGCTGGAATACCGGCCCGGCACTTGGTTTTCCGTACGTCAACGACGAGCCGCTCGGCGGCGATGTCGTCATGTGGTACCGCGGGTACCTGCCACATACGCCAGAAGAGGGGCCTGCACTTTGGCACTCGACAGGCGTACGCATATCCGGGAGCGTTGCGACTGAACCCCCTCCGCCACCCGAACCCGAGCCGCCGCCACCAGAGCCTCCGCTCGAACCCGAAGTCGACACTGACGGCGATGGCATTCCGGACGCAACCGATCCCGACGACGACAACGACGGCGTGCCCGACGAGGACGACCCGGCTCCGCTTGATCCGAACATCGGTCCCGCCACGCGGGCAACCCTCGAGCGTTCGATCAGCTCGGGTGCGGACGACGTCGAAGAGCGCGAGACCGGACGATTGCAGTCCACGAGCGTCGATCTCGAGATGGTCTATGACTGGTTCGCAAACCAGGTCGTCGGCCTGCGCTTCCAGAACGTCGACATCCCGGCCGGTTCAAACATCGTCGAAGCCTTTATTCAGTTCCAGGCCGACGAGACGAATGACGAGGCCACCAGCCTGACAATTCGTGGAATCGACAGTGACGACGCGGCCGTCTGGCTAGCGGACTCCGCCGACGTATCGTCGCGCACCGCCACCAGTGCCGTGGTAAATTGGTCGCCTGCGCCGTGGACGACGACAGGTGCATCGGGTGACGCTGAACGCACGCCCGATATCTCGTCCCTGGTCCAGGAAATCGTCGGGCGAGACGGTTGGCAAGCGGGCAATGCCATGGCGTTCAGTCTGCGCGGTAGTGGTGAACGCGTCGCTGACTCCTACGAAGGCGATGCGTCCGGCGCACCCCGGCTCAGCGTCGTCTATGAGAGTGCTGGAGACAGACAGAACACCAGCAATACAGCACCGGTGGTCAACGCGGGCATCGACCAGACGGTATCGATCGCCGGCACCGCTACGTTGAGCGGCAGCGTCGTCGACGATGGACTGCCGATTCCACCAGGCAGCGTCAGCCTTGAGTGGACGACCGCGTCCGGACCGGGCCCGGTCACGTTCAGCAACGCCGACGGTGAAGACACCACGGCAAGTTTCTCGGCACCTGGCGCGCATGTTCTCCGCTTGAGTGCTGACGACGGGCAGTTCACGGGCAATGACAGCGTGACCGTGACCGTCGTCAACGAAGTGGGGGGCAGCGTTGTCGACGCACGCGTGTCGAGCGCCAATGACGACGCCGAGCAATACACCGGCTCTACCGAAGTGCGGCTCATGAGCACCGATCTAGAGCTGGGCGTCGAAAACGCCGAGCAACTGGTCGGCATCCGGTTTATCGATGTCGATGTACCACTCGGCGCTACCATCACGTCGGCGTACGTTCAGTTCAAGGTCGATGAGGCAGACAGCGACGCAGCCTCCATTTCGGTAGAAGGCGAGGCACGGCCGGACGCCGCTGCTTTCTCCAGTAGCGACAACGATCTGTCGTCTCGCCCACGTACCACGGCGCGAGTCGACTGGACGCCGCCGGAATGGGCCACGATCGGCGCCGCAGGTGTTGATCAGCGAACACCTGATCTCACGACCGTCATTCAGGAGATCGTTTCACAGCCTGACTGGAGCGAAGGCAATGCACTGGTCCTGATACTCGAAGGGAGCGGCAAGCGAACGGCAGCATCCCACGAGGGCGATTCCGCCGGGGCGCCGCTATTGCATATCGAGTTCCAGTAGGTCAGTAACCGCGCACCACAGGTCGCACCCGGCCGGATAACGCTCGACCAGGTGCGGCCTGAATGGTGCGAACGGCAAGGTGCGACCGGCAAGCTTCGGCTTGCAATTGCGGGTACAGAACCGGCGAAAGAATGCTGCCGGCCGAGGCTTCACAGCCGGCAGCAAGAGCATCAGTCGAACTCAGCGAAGCGATGGCTCCAGTAGCCCCTCTTCAACCGAACGATTGAACGCGCTGCAGACCGCCTTCAACGAGGCCACCACGATATTGGCATCGAGCGCTGCGCCGTATCGCGTCGCGCCCGAACCGGCTTCGCCCTTGCCGACCTGCACCTCGAAATAGCAAGCCGACTGTGCATCGGCACCGGCACCGGTCGCGTGTTGGTGATAGTCGACCACTCGGAAATCGACCCCGAAGGCGTTCTTCAAGGCATTCACGAACGCATCGACCGGCCCGTTTCCGTGGCCCTCGATCGCGCGCTCCTCGCCCTCCACAAGCAAGGTTGCCGTCAATGTCCGACGGCTCGAGTCATCCGCAGCCTCCTCGCTTCGATGACGAATGAATTCGAGTGGCGCATCCGCCCTGATGAAGGCTTTCTCGAAGGCTGCTCGAATGCTCGGCGAGTCCACTTCGGCACCGGTCTCCTCGCTTATTTCCTGCACGACGCGACTGAACTCCATCTGCAGGCGTCGTGGCAATTCAAGGCCGTGGTCCCGCTCCATGATGAAAGCGACGCCACCTTTTCCGCTCTGGCTGTTGACGCGGATGACCGCCTCGTAGCTGCGGCCGAGGTCGGCCGGATCGATCGGCAGGTAGGGCACCTCCCATTGCGGTGAATTGCTCTTGCGCAGGGCGGCAAAGCCCTTCTTGATGGCATCTTGATGAGACCCCGAGAAGGCGGTGAACACCAGCTCACCGGCGTAAGGATGTCGCGGATGTACCGGCAACTGATTGCAATGCTCGACGGTACGCATGACCTCGAAGATATCGGAAAGATCGAGCCCGGGATCCACGCCCTGTGTGAACAGGTTCAAGGCCAGTGTCACCAGATCGACGTTGCCGGTTCGTTCACCATTGCCGAAAAGTGTGCCCTCGACGCGATCGGCTCCGGCCAGCAGGCCCATCTCCGCTGCGGCAACCGCACAGCCACGATCGTTGTGGGGATGAAGGCTCAGCAGGATGCTCTCCCTATTGCGAACCTGGCCCAGAAACCATTCGATCTGGTCAGCGTGCACATTCGGCATCGACATCTCCACCGTCGCCGGCAGGTTGAGAATGACGGGCCTCTCCGGCGTCGGTTGCCAGATGGCGGTGACGGCATCGCAGACCTCGACCGCGTAGTCGAGCTCGGTGCCGGTGAAACTCTCTGGCGAATACTCGAATCGCCAGTCGGTATCAGGATTCTTCCCGGCGAACTCGGCCACGATATCGGCGCCGTCGGTGGCGATCTGGCGAACGCCGGCCCGGTCCATGTCGAAGACGACACGGCGTTGCAGGGCAGAGGTCGAGTTGTACAGATGCACAATGGCACGCGGCGCCCCGCGCAGTGCCTCGAAGGTTCTTTCGATCAACGGCCGACGCGCCTGCGTCAACACCTGCAGGGTCACATCTTCCGGCACGTGACCACCTTCGATCAGCATGCGGACAAAGTCGAAGTCGGTCTGTGACGCGGCCGGAAAGCCGATCTCGATTTCCTTGAAACCCGTGTTGATGAGGAGATCCCACATGCGCTTCTTGCGTTCGGGACCCATAGGTTCGATAAGCGCCTGATTGCCATCTCGCAGATCGACGCTGCACCACACCGGCGCCTCGTCGAGGGTGCGCGACGGCCACTGTCGGTTTGGCAGTTCGACTGCCGGAAAGGGGGGATACTTGACTGACGGATCGATGTTCATGTCTGGCGGTCTCGCGAAAGCCACGGCCTGCCCCGAAGGATCGTCGTCAGGCGGATGAATCCACGGACCGACGAAGGCTGCGACAAAGGATGAAGGACTGGTCGGAGCGCGGCCTGCGGTGAAGCCTGTGCAGACGGGCTTCCTCAGGCGCTCGGCGCTCCCCTGGGGGAACCTGTCGCGTCAGCGACAGATGACAGCGTTCCCGGCACTCCACGAGGAGGCCGGGCGCATAAGGTGCAGTCCTGCCATGCGCGAGTTCATGTGACCGAGACTAGTCCGCCTGCCGACGCGGGTCAACCACTGTCGTCGCGGCATCTTGCAGGTTTCTGAGGTTCCGCCCGGCACGCTGGCGTGCGGCGTGTGCTTCGTCGCTCTCGTAGGAAGGCGTCTGCGGTCCACCGGAGACCCGCAGGTTGCGTGTTCGGAGGACAGGCTGCACGAGCGATGCCGATATCTCGCGCCAGATGAACAGCAGCCCGGAAAGCACGATGATGCCGGAGCCGAGCAGCACGATCTGCTCAACCTGTTCGTCGAACAGCACGGCACCGTAGAACAAGGCCCAGAGCATCTGGCTGTATTGCATCGGTGCCACGAACTGCGCCTCGCTCGCCCGATAGGCACTGATGACGAGGGACTGGCCGATCACGCTGAGCAAGCCGATGAAGGCACACTTGAGCAAGACTTCTCCACTCATCGGCGTGTAGACGAAAAACAGCATGATGCCGCACACCAGAAGATTGCTCAGCATCGGGTAAAGCAGCAAGGTAACCGTGTGCTCCCGATCACCGATCCGGCGGGTGACAATGGCGCCACAGGCGATGCAGGTGGCCGCACCGAGCGCCAGCGCGTGACCTGCTGTCAGCGTGGCGCCGAAGGGGCGCAGGACGATGAGCACGCCGATCATGCCCATCACGATGGCGATACCGCGAATCAGGCGCACTCGCTCGCCAAGGATTGGTATCGCGAGCAAGGTGATCATTATCGGCGCCGAGAACAGAAGCGAATAGACTTCGGCCAGCGGCAGCATCTTGAAGGCGGCGAAGGCACACAAGAGACCGGCAACCGTGAACACGCAGCGCAGTGCAACCAGCCCTGGCAGGTTGGGCTTCAAGGATCGCTCGGCAGGATCGAGCGCAAGCCTTAGACTGAACGGGATGAAACTGAACAGCACCACGAAGAAGACCAGCTGGAACACCGAAACCCCTTCGATGCTCTTCGTCAAGGCATCGTGCAACGAGAATACCGCGAAGCCCGATAACGCAAGTCCAACCCCTTTCAGGCTGGACGACACTGGAGGATCAGACGTCATGAACTGGCCGGATGATGAGAACACGGAATTGTACGCGCCGAGGAGACGGCCATGAGGCTCATCGCGCCCTTGCTGTTTTTCCTCATCGGCGCAGGCGCCGGCGCGCTCGTGGCAGCGCTGTTCGGGCGTCGCGGCTGCGGCATCGGGCGCGGTGCGCTCGTCGGGCTGATCGGCGGCTTCGCCGCTCTGTTTCTGAAAGACGCACTCGACATCGACCTCGGCGAAGTATTGCTCGGCTCGTTAGCCGCCGTGTTGACGGGCGGGTTCGTCCTCTCCCTGATCGCCAACCTCATGGCCTTCGTCTTCGCGCAGGCGGGCACGACGAATCGGCACGATGAGGATTCACGCTGAAGAAAGCTGTCAGCGCGCCTCGTAGTCGCCGAAGTACTCGTTCAGCCGGGCAACGATCCAGCGCAGGCTGACAGGCCGTTCGACGCGTTCCACCGCACTCGAATCGCCTCGCCATTCCGCCTCCTCGGCATTGTCGACCATGACCAGCATAAAGGGTGCATCGTCGCTGAACTGACGCTGCACCACATCGCAGAGTCCGCCGCCCCGGGGCGCGAATTCGGCACTGACGATCAAGGCAGCGTAGCGTTGCTCGCGCAACATCGTGAGAGCGATTTCGCCATCCAGAGCGGTGTCGACCTCGTAGCCGTTCCGATCAAGACTCAGCCGCAACACACGCAACACATGTGCCTCATCGTCCACCAACAGAATGCGCTTCAGCGCACGCCGCTCGAGGGCACCGGCATAGGGTTGCACCAGTGGGGCTTCATCGCCCGGCAGAATGGCCTGAGCACGCGCGCTCATGTCACGCGATGCCTGATTGATATCTCGTCCATGAAGTGCCCTAGCGACGCCGGACTTCCCGTCTTGAATCGGGAACGGGATTAAGTGAGCCAGCCGAACCGGGCTCTGCAGACACGTTCACAGGACCCAGGCACGGCACGCAGGCAGGTGACGCAACCGCCGAACGACTATCCGGCGGCAATTCCACTCGCTATGCTGTGGACACACACCGACGCGGTCCGTTTGCCTTGACCACCATTCATCTCGTTCGTCACGGACAGGCTTCTGCGGGGACCCACGACTACGACCGTCTCTCGGCCACAGGTCGTCAACAGGCCGAGATTCTGGGTAACTGGTGGAAAAGACGTCAGTTCACGATGGACGCGGCGTACTCGGGCACGCTGCAGAGACAACGTGATACCGCACGGATAGCGCTCGAAGCGGCGGGCCTTGACCCGACTGACGCAGAACACGCCGCGCTGAACGAGTACGACGACGATGCCGTGGACGCGGTCTTCGGGAACGGCCCGCAGAATCCTTCGCGTTGGGACACATTCACATTCAGCGACTATGTCGCGATCATGGAGCGCTGGCGTGATGCCGACGATCAGGCCATCGCCGATGGTCGCGCCAGGGGCGGTCATGAGCGGCTGGAACGCTGGGACGACTTCGCAACGCGGGGCTGGCGATCTGTCCGGGAGGCACACGGCAACCATGACAACCCCGAAACGCTGGTCTTCTTCACCTCCGGTGGCGTGGTGTCGACGCTCGTCTCGCAAGTGCTCGGCCTCAACTTTGCACACACGCTCGATGCAATCTGGCGGATCAGGAACGCATCCGTTACCACGCTCGATTTCGACGGTGAGCACGGCCGCCTGGTCGACTTCAACACGATCGGACACCTCGAGGCGGAACACGATTCCGCACTGATAACCCTGATATGAGCTGATATCTCTGATCCGGAAAGGGAGGATCATGCAATGGGGCAGGCTCGCTGACCCCGTTTATATCAAGGTGGAAGGCCACCAGGAAACATCACCATGAACGAACCGGAACACGCCAACAAGACCCACCCGAGTACTGCCGAGCACGACCGGCAGTTCGTGTTGCACCCCTTCACGCCACTCGAAGCGCACCGCAAGAGCGTCGAGCCTTTCATCATCGAACGGGGTGAAGGCATCCATGTCTTCGATGATCACGGCAACCGTTTTCTCGAAGGCATGTCCGGGCTGTGGTGTGCCTCGCTCGGGTTCAGCGAACAGCGTCTTGCTGATGCGGCCGCTCGTCAGTTCAAGGCCATGCCCTACTCTCACCTGTTCAGCCACCGCTCGACTCTGCCCGCAATCGAACTCTCCGCAAGACTCGTCGAACTGGCACCCGAAGGCATCGGCAAGGCCTTCTTGGTGAATTCGGGCTCAGAAGCAGTCGACGTCGCGATAAAGATGGTCTGGTACGCCAACAATGCACTCGGCCGCAGCCGGAAGAAGACCATCATCGCGCGCAAACGCGCCTATCACGGTGTGACCATCGCCGCCGGCAGCCTGACCGGCTTGCCCTATGTGCACGACGGCTTCGACCTTCCCGCCATTCCGGTAATACATGTCGAGACCCCGCATGCCTATCGAGGCGCTCACAGCAATGAGTCAGACGCCGATTACGCCACGCGACTGGCCGCGGAACTCGAGGCAACGATTCTCGACGCAGGCGCCGATACCATCGCCGCTTTCATTGCCGAACCGGTGATGGGTGCCGGCGGCGTGCTGATTCCACCCGAGGGCTATTTCGAGAAGGTTCAGGCAGTTCTCAAGCGGCACGAAATACTCTTCATCGCTGACGAGGTCATTTGCGGATTCGGCCGTACCGGGGAATGGTTCGGCTCGGATACCTACGGCATCAAGCCCGACATCATGACGTGCGCCAAGCAGCTTTCGGCGGCTTACCTGCCCATCGGCGCTGTGCTCGTCACCGACGCACTGTACGAGTTGTTCGAAAGCTATTCCTCCACTCTCGGCACGTTCGGGACCGGCAATACCTATGGCGGGCACCCGGTTGCCGCGGCAGTCGCACTCGAAACCCTGCGCATCTACGAGGAGGAGAACATCGTCGCGCGGGTGCAGGCGCACAGCGAGCACTTCGCGGAACGCATCCGAGCCCTGGGCAACCACCCGCTGGTCGGGCATACGCGCAGTGTCGGCCTGATCGGCGCGATTGAAATCGTGGCCGACAAGGCCAGCCGCACGAGTTTCCCGGCGAAAGACAAGGTTGCTATACAGATTGCTGCTGCTGCCCGACAGCACGGACTGATCGTCCGACCGGTACCGGGTGACGGCATTGCCTTCTGCCCGCCGTTGATCATCGACGACGCGGAGATCGACGAGATGTTCGATGCCATGGGCGACGCCCTGAACGACGTCAAACTGGAAAACGAACCATGAGTAAACTCAAGCGAAGCGCAGCCGATCTTGTCGCCGACGCGAAGGCACGTATCGAGGAGATCGACGCCGCGGATGCGCTCGGGCTAGCTACCGAACCTGACGTTGTCATGGTCGACATTCGCGATGTTCGCGAGCGCGAGCGGAGCGGATTCATACCCGGGAGCCTGCATGCGCCGCGCGGCATGGTCGAATTCTGGGTAGACCCTGACAGCCCCTACTTCAAGGAAGCATTCGGCGAAGACAAGCGCTACGTATTCTATTGCGCATCAGGTTGGCGCTCGGCACTGACCGTCGCGACGCTTCAGGACATGGGCTTCGACGCTGCACACGTCACCGGTGGCTTCACCGATTGGGTTGCGCAGGGAGGTGCCGTTGAACGGAACACGGATGCCTGAACAGCGGCGGTCATCCCCGATATCTGGGACGACCGCCGAACGGCCAGACGACGCTTCGTTCGGACGCGATGGCTCTTCGCCCGCCCGCTACGCTACCGCGCGTCCGGATTGCGTCAGACGGTGGTAGGCAAGACCCTCGCCATCGAAGAGGTAGCACGTATCGGCACCCACCAGAATATCGACGGTGTCGCCGTCATGGGTGGTGTCGAGGCCGGCACGTTGCGCGACGAAGTTGTCCATGCCACCGCATTTACCGTAGAGGAAGGTCGAACCGCCCAGGCGCTCGGCCACATCGACCTGCATCGGCAAGGTGAAGTCACCGGACTCGCGCGCAAGATCTTCCGGTCGGACACCGAGCGTCGCCTTGCTTCCCGGTGTCGCTCGTGATGCATCCACGGCGAGCGTGGCCGTGCCTCCACCCGGCAGTTCGACGATGGCGTGAGCCGCGCTCCCTTCGCGAACCGTGACGTCGAGAAAGTTCATTCTCGGCGAGCCGATAAAGCCTGCTACGAACAGATTGTCCGGGTGGTGGTACAACTCGAGGGGCGACCCGACCTGTTCGATGTGGCCAGCCTTCAGGACGACGATTCGGTCTGCCATGGTCATTGCCTCGACCTGATCGTGCGTCACGTAGATCATCGTCGCATTCAGCTGGTTGTGCAGCTTCGCGATCTGCAAGCGCATTTCGACGCGAAGCTCCGCATCGAGGTTCGAGAGCGGCTCGTCGAAGAGGAAGACGTCGGGATCCCTGACGATGGCGCGGCCGATGGCAACCCGCTGACGCTGACCGCCAGAGAGATTCTTCGGGGTGCGGTCAAGAAGCTTGTCGAGTTGCAGCGTCTTCGCGGCAAAGTCGACTTTCTTAGCAATTTCCTCCTTCGGAGTGCCCGACATGCGCAAGCCGAAGCTCATGTTCTCCTCGACCGTCATGTGCGGATAGAGCGCGTAGGACTGAAACACCATCGCGATGCCGCGATCGACCGCCTCGACCTGCGAGACGTTACGTCCACCGATCCAGACCTCGCCTTCGGAAATCTCCTCGAGGCCGGCAATCATGCGCAGCAGCGTCGACTTGCCACAACCCGACGGTCCGACGAAGACGACGAATTCGCCGCTGTTCAGTTGCAGATCGATGCCGTGAATCACGGCAATATCGCCGTATCGCTTCCAGGCCTTGCGCAGTTCGACTTCTGCCATTTCCTATCGCTCCTCAGTGAGGTACCACGACCCCGTTGACATGGAACACACAAACCGTCGACGCTTCGGGCGACAACGGAAACTCGAGTCTGTCAATGCGACGCATCAGCGTGCGCACCGGTATGTGGAGCAAGCCGACGACTGACCTCGGCCGCTGCCGCGACCAGCGGCTGGCTCCACGAGGCCAATTCGGACGTACTCGTCCTGAACGTCGGTGCCGTGATGCTGATGCCCGCGATGGCTTGCCCGGAGGCATCGACGACCGGCGCCGCGATACAGCAGGTACCGAGAAAGTGCTCTTCGGAATCGATCGCGTAACCCCGCTTGCTGACCGCCGCGAGCTCGCTTTCCAGCGCTGTGCGATCGGTAATCGTTTTCGGCGTGCGGCGCGCGAACGAGGTCCGTTTCAGGATGGACTGACGCTGGTGATCGTCACACCAGGCCAGCAGGACCTTGCCGGCGCCGGTGCAGTAGAGCGGTGCACGTGTGCCGATTCCCGTCGAATGCCGGACACTTCTGGTGCTCTCTACATGATCGATGACGACCGCATGGGTATCCGCATGCACCACAACCTGCACCGTTTCCCCGCTCAGCGCGTTCAATGCAAGCAGTTGATCCCGGCACAGCACGCGAATGTCAGAACGAGTCCAGATGCGATTTGCCATCTCGAGAATGCGGTACCCGGCGCTCCAGCTCGCGGTACGCTCGTCCTGCTTGACCAGGCGCTCGTCAAGCAGATCGTTCAGCAGTCGATGCAAGGTGGCCTTGGGGAGAGCCGTTCGTTCCTCGAGTTCGGTGAAACGCAATGGACCCTCCGCGACGATGAGATCGAGCAAGCGAACGGCACGCACGACGGCTGAGGCACCACGCGAGTCAGCTGACCCCGATTCGAGCGCGCGCCCTGCGCCCGGCCGATCAGCCTTGTTCTCGTTTGCGTCGCCTGTCGCGCCGCCGCCTGGGCTGTTGTCTGTCATCTGGTCAAGCCATGCCGTCGACGTGGTGCGAAGCCCGATGCAACACGCATCGCTTTCGATTGACAGCTTTTCCAAGCCGCTTCTATACTTTGGAACATTGTTCCATCAAAGCCGCTGCGGCGCAATCCGCGACGCGGGAACAGTTTCCGACCACCGCTCGCGCAGTACCGTCCACGCCCCGGCGGTGCAACGCTTGCGCGCATCGCACCTGACCGTACCCAGTGGATGAGCATCTGATGTCTCGGCAACCCCTGTTCACTCGTCTTGACGGTGACGACACGACGCTGTTGATCCTGCACGACAGCACAGTGCCCCGGCTGTACTGGTGCGGCGCACGCCTGCGCAGTGACATCGACATCGAGTCCCTGATGGTGCATGACGACACCGCTCTGGCGTATGCCGGTCTCGACGCGGTGCTGCCTCTCACCCTGTTTCCCCAGGCCTGTACCGGCTGGACTGGATCGCCAGCCTTGTCCGGCCACCGCGCAGGCAAGGCCTTCGCGCATGCGCTCGTCGCGCGGGATGTCATCCCGTCGGAGAGCGGACTGAACGTCGAACTCGCCGACGAAACCGCAGGGCTCGCGGTGGTCATCTCACTCAGCCTCGATACCGGGACAGATGTCGCGCGTATCTCGACGACACTCGAGAACACCGGTGACGACGACTTCACGGTCGACTGGCTCGCCAGCGCCACCTTGCCGCTACCGAGTCCGTATCGGGAATGTTTGACACACCACGGCCGTTGGGGGCTCGAGAATCAGCCTCACCGGCGCGGTATCGCACCCGGGCGCATTGACATCACCAATCTGACCGGCCGCACCAGTCACGAACACACGCCTCACCTGATCTGCGGCACGACGGGCTTCAGTGCGCAGGGTGGCGACGTGCTCTTTGCTCATCTCGCCTGGAGCGGCAACTTCAGTCTGCGCGTGGAGCGGCTGAGCAACGGCGAGATCGCCCTGCAGGCAGGTGTCCTGCCATTGCCCGGGGAACTGATTCTCGCTCCCGGTGAACGGCTGGAGACGCCTCCGGTGCTGTTCACGCGCGGCAGCGGCACGAATGAATGCACACAGCGTTTCCACCGCTACACGAGAAAATCCATCCTGCCGGCCTGGACGCGAAAGCCACGACCGATTCACGCGAACAGCTGGGAAGCCCTCTACTTCGATCATGATGTTGCCAAGCTGTTACCGCTGATCGACGCCGCCGCGAGCGTCGGGGCCGAGCGTTTCGTTCTCGACGACGGCTGGTTTCGGCACAGGCGGAGCGACAACGCCGGCCTCGGCGACTGGTATGTCGATGAGGGTGTCTACCCCGATGGGCTCGGTCCGGTTGTCGAACGGGTGCGCCGCCACAACATGCAGTTCGGCCTGTGGTTCGAACCCGAAATGGTCAACCCGGACAGTGATCTGTATCGCACACATCCCGAATGGGCGTTGCACCGCACGGGAGTCGAGACGCCGTTGGCGCGCGGTCAGCTGGTGCTCGACATCGCCCGGCCAGAGGTATCCGACTATCTGTTCGAACGCATTACCAGCCTCGTCGACGAATACCAGATCGACTACATCAAGTGGGATCAGAATCGGGATCTGGTCCTGCCGGGCGACGGTGAGCGCGCCCGCGCCGTCGCCCAACCAAAGGCACTCTATGCTCTTCTCGATCGCATATTGCAGGCATGCCCCCGACTCGAGATCGAATCCTGTGCCTCGGGTGGTGCCCGTGCCGACCTCGGCATACTGGCGCACACCGGGCGTGTCTGGGCATCCGACAACATCGATCCGATCGAGAGAGCGCGCATCCAGCAGGGCTTCATGCGCTTCTTTCCGCCCGAGATCATGGGCGCTCACGTCGGTCACAAGTCGGCGCACCTGACCGGTCGCGTAACCAGTCTGCACACCCGGGCGATCGTCGCACTGCAAGGTCAGTTCGGATTCGAAATCGATGCACGACGGCTCGATGCTCACGATGTCGTCACACTGCAGCACTACACCGGCCTCTACAAGGCACATCGCGACTGGCTCGCCGAAGCGACCTACTGGGAACTGAACAGCTTCTCGAAAGCCGTCATCGCCAGCGGGCTCGTCGATCCCCAGCGCGAACGAGCCCTCTTCAGCGTGGTCGCCATCGGCAACATGCACCCCACGCGCCCGGGATACTTGCCACTACGCGGACTGAACCCGAAACGTCGCTATCGCTTGACACTGGAAAGCATCAACGTCAACGACCTGGCTCCGTTCAACAAGGTCATTCCACCGTGGTGCGAACGCGCGCAAAGCACGACGGGCGAATTGCTGAGACGCATCGGCGTGCCCTTGCCTGTGCTGCCGCCACAATTCGCACTGTTGATCGGGTGCTTCGCCGAACCGGAACTGACTGTCGTCGACGATGCAATCGATATTTCAACCACAGAAGCGGCAGACCTCGAGAACAACGCGGAGCGCGTCGCATGAACGATTCGGACGGTGAGTTCGACATCGATCGACTGACGGAGCGATTCTTCGAGCGCTTTGGCCGTGGCGAGTCACCGCCCGAGGTGTTCTTCGCACCGGGTCGGGTCAACCTGATTGGCGAGTACACCGACTTCAGCGGCGGTCTGGTCTTCCCCTGTGGTGTCGATCGAGGCACTGTGCTCCTGGCACGTCGGACCGGTGACTCGAAGTTCCGCCTCGCGTCGACGAATTTCGATCTGTTCGCGCAGCTATCGAAAGACGAGATCGGGCGAACCTATGGCGACAACTGGATCAACTATCCGCTCGGCGTCTTCGACCGGTTTCGGCTTGGCGGAACCGTGCTCGACGGGATCGACTGCCTGTTCTCCGGCAACATCCCGAACGGCGCCGGCCTGAGTTCGTCGGCCTCTATCGAAGTGGTCACCGCCTTTGCCGTCAATGAGCTCCACGGCGCTGGCCTGACACGTCTCGAACTGGTGCAACTTGCGCAGGCCGCCGAAAACGAATTCGTCGGCATGCAGTGCGGCATCATGGATCAGTACGCGGTCGCTTTCGCTGAAACCGACCATGCCATGCAACTCGACTGCAGTACGCTCGAACACCGTCAGGTATCGCTTGCGCTCGGCGACTGCGCCTTCGTGGTGTCGAATACCAATCAGCGGCGTGAGCTAAACGAATCGGCCTATAACGACCGCGTTGCCGAATGCCGTCGGGCGCTGCTGGCACTGCAGGCGGTACTACCACTCGAGCGACTCGGTCAGCTGACTCCCGACATGCTCGATCAGCATGAGAAGCATCTCGACGATGATCCGGTCGCTGCTCGGCGAGCCCGTCATGTCGCCGAGGAAAACGCACGGGTCAGCGCCGCCGTGCCGTTGCTTGAAGCTGGCGATCTGGCCGGCTTCGGCAAGCTCATGAATGCGTCGCACGAGTCGCTCCGCGATCTCTTTGAAGTTTCCAGCGGCCCGCTGGATAATCTGGTTCGCCTTGCCCGGGAACAGTCCGGTGTGCTCGGCAGTCGTCTGACCGGCGCCGGTTTCGGCGGCTGTACGGTCACGCTGTTGCCGCGGGCCGGCATTCCCGCCTTCGAACGCAAGGTCGGTCGGGCTTACAAGGAAGCCACCGGGCTGACCGCCGATTTCTACACGATCATGCCGGGACAAGGTGCCGGGAGGTACGCGCCATGAACATCCGTCCTGGCACCAACGTGGGCACCCACATCCAGCCACCCGCATGAGCGACAACTGGCAACGTCGCTGGCAGCCGCTGCTGGCTCAATGGGTCATCGTATCGGCGAGCTCGGCAGCGCGTCCCTGGTCGGGGGCGATGGCAACAGGCCGACGCGAAGAAAAGCCGGCCCACGATCCGGACTGCTATCTCTGTCCCCGCGTGACCCGGGCCAACGGTACGGTCAATCCGGACTATCAGGGAGCGTTCGCGTTCGACAACGACTTTCCGTCACTGTCGTTCGATGCACCGGATACGCGTGCGGCGATATCGTCGCTGGCGACCACCGCGCCGGCACACGGTCGATGTCGCGTGCTCTGCTGGTCAGAACGTCACGACGCGACGCTGGCCAGTCTCGATGACGCCGGCATGCATGACGTGGCTCGTCTCTGGGCACTCGAATACCGCCGCCTGGCGGCCGAGGAGCGGATCGCCAACGTGCTTGTCTTCGAGAACAAGGGTACCGAGATAGGCGTCTCGAACCTGCACCCGCATGGCCAGATCTATGCAACAGACTTCGTCACCGATTCAGCCACGAAGATGCGTGAAGCGCAAGCCGCGTACGCTCGCGAGCATGATGGCGCATCGCTTCTGCAAGACATGCTCGAGGCCCGGGAGGTGCGGAATCATCTCATCGTCGACAGCAACGCGCACTTCAGTGTCATCGTGCCGTGGGCAGCTCGCTTCGCCTACGAGACGTGGATCATCCCGCACCGACAAGCCGCTTCGGTCGCCGACATGAGCGATGCTGAGCTCGGCTCGCTCGCGGCCATCTATCAGCGACAGGTGCGGCGTTACGACCTGCTCTTCCGTCGCTCGGCGCCGAACGTGTCACTCTTGCATAATGCACCGTGTGACAATGACCCGGACAATGCGCACTGGTGTTTTCATCTGGCCTTTCATCCTCCGCTGCGTGATCCCGAGAAGTTGAAGTTCCTCGCGGGCTTCGAATCGGGCGCGAACAACATCGTCAATCCGGTCCAACCCGAGCACGCCGCAAAACAGCTTCGCGAGATCGACGTCGCCGAGTGGCCGCCGGCATGACGTCGAGCCGATGAAGACGGGCGTCTGCTACTACCCGGAGCATTGGCCGGAATCACGCTGGGCCGACGATGCGGCGCACATGAAGCGCCTCGGCCTGAGCGTTGTCAGAATCGGCGAGTTCGCCTGGAGTCGACTCGAGGACGCGAACGGCACGCTGCACTTCGACTGGCTCGAACGAGCCATCGATACACTTCATGCCGCTGAACTCGAAGTCGTGCTCGGCACGCCTACAGCGACGCCACCGGCGTGGCTGCTGGCGCGGCATCCAGACATGTTGGCGCTCGACGAGCAAGGTCGACCACGCGGCTTCGGATCCCGCCGGCACTACTGCTTTTCGTCGCGGGCCTACCTTGGCGAATGCGCGCGAATCGTCACGCTGCTCGCCAAACGATTCGGCCAGCATCCGGGCGTCATCGCTTGGCAGACCGACAACGAATACGGCTGCCATGACACGGTTCTGAGCTATTCCGACAACACACTCGCCGCGTTTCGCGACTGGTGTGCACATCGCTACACGGACATCGACGCCCTGAACGATGCCTGGGGCAATGTCTTCTGGAGCATGGAGTACGGCAGTTTCGGCGAGTTGCCGCTGCCTGTCGGCGCCGTTACCGAGTCGAATCCGGCGCACCGGCTCGCCTACTGGCGATTCGCGACCGATGAGGTGCAGCAGTTCAACCGGATGCAGGTTGATATTCTCCGTGCTCACTCGCCCGGTCGCGATATCACCCACAATTTCATGGGCAACTTCGTCGAGTTCGATCACCACACCGTGGCGGCCGATCTCGATATCGCCGCCTGGGACAGCTACCCCCTGGGCTTCCTGGCGCGCGACGACGCCGACGCAGGCGACCGGAAGGCCTACCTGCGCACCGGCACACCTGACAACGCCGCTTTCCACCACGATCTGTATCGCGGTTGCTGCAACGGGCGCTGGTGGGTCATCGAACAGCAGCCTGGGCCGGTCAACTGGGCACCGTACAACCCTGCTCCCCTGCCGGGCATGGTGCGCTACTGGGGCTGGGAAGCCTTCGCGCACGGTGCCGAGCTGATGAGCTGGTTCCGGTGGCGGCAAGCGCCCTTTGCGCAGGAACAGATGCATACCGGACTCCTGCTGCCGGACGGCAGTGAAGACATCGCAGCCGGCGAGGTCGCTCGCGTCAACGAAGAACTGCCCCTGTTCGCCGACCTTGATACGGCCACGCGCACGGCCGCTGTCGCCCTGCTATTCGACTACGCGAGCGATCGGGCACAGCGCACCCACCAGCCCGGCGCACGGGCGCATGACCCGCTGAGCTTCACACAGGATGTTCACGCGACCTGCCGTCGGCTTGGTGTCGACATCGATGTGATATCAGCGTCCGCCGATCTCAGCGCCTACAAAGTGCTCCTGCTGCCGACTTCCACCCTCGATGACGCTGATCTCGTCGACCGCTTGCGCGTCTGCGCCGCCGCTGGCACGACCATCGTGCTGTTCCCGCGAACCGGCTCCAAGACGGCCGAATTCAGCATTCCGGAAGGCCTTCCACCCGGTGAATTCCGTCGTCTGATCGACGTGCGTGTGGTCCGTGTCGAAACCCTGCCGCCCACCGAACGGCCACAGGCCGCGATGGTGACGACGCACGCCTGGCGGGAGTGCATCGAGTCCACGCTCGAGCCCACGGCGCGTTTCGATGACGGCTGGGGCTTTCACTATCGCGACGGAGCGACGCACTACATCAATGCGATTCCGGACAGACGCGGACTGCTGACGCTGCTTGAACCGATACTCAGTCGTGCCGGGCTCGAGCCCTGCGACCTTGGCGCCGGTCTCAGAATCCGCCGGCTCGGCGAAGTCACCTTCGCGTTCAATGTCGGCCCCGAAACCGTCGAACTGGAAGGTCGCTTGCCGGCCTCGGCCGGACTGCCGGCAAGCGGACCGCTGATGATCGGCGAACGAATGCTTGCCATTGGTGACGTAGCCGCCTGGTCGCGCCTCGCCTCGTCAAGTCACGACGAACCTGCACACGACCCAGGCCAGAAACCGCCAGAGTAGAGTCCGGATGAGAACCTCGATGACGGCTGGTTGACTGGCCGGATCGCAGTCTGAAGCAGGCTCGAAGTCGGGCTGCCAGAACTTAAGCTCTGGTCTGTACTAATTTGTGGTGGTATTGTAGTTGGAACTCTGTTCCAAACAGTTGTGACATCGTCCCTGCAAGGGTTCGACCAGTCATTCAGGAACGGGGCTCAACAACGACGTATTCGTTCTGCCTGGTCCAACTTTACAGACCTGCTGGCCGGTTACCTCTCAACACCCATCATTCGGAGAAAGACAGCAACATGTTCAGACCTCTCACGCGAATCGCGGCCGCACTCGTCGCGAGTGCATCCCTTGCGGGGCCGGCCCTCGCGCAGGACCTCATCATCAACTTCGATGATCTCAACCCCGGACCCAAGCAAGGTTTCGAGGACGCGGTCGCGAAGTTCCAGGAAGCCAACCCCGACATGGAAATCGAGGTCAACATCACCGATCGGGAAGCCCACAAGACAGCCATCCGCAACTTCCTGACCGCCGAAGCACCGGACATCACCGCCTGGTATCCCGGTAACCGCATGGGTCCCTTCGTCGATGCCGGTTTGTTCGAAGACATCTCCGATCTCTGGGAGTCCGAAGGCCTGACCGAAAGCTTCGCGTCGATCATGCCGACCATGACCCGCGACGACAAGCAGTGGGGCGTACCGTATACGTTCTACCAATGGGGCATCTACTACCGTGCCGACGTACTTGCCGAGCAGGGCATCGAAGCACCGGCGACCTGGGAAGAACTCCTCGCGGCTTGCGCAAAGCTGAAGGAAGCCGGCATCACGCCGTTCACCATCGGTACCAAGAACTTCTGGACGACCGGCGGCGTGTTCGACTACCTGAATCTGCGCACCAACGGTTACGACTTCCATAACGCGCTGACGGCGGGCGAGATTCCGTATTCGGACCCCAAGGTCATGGACGTGTTCAATCACTGGAAGGAACTCATCGAGCCCGGTTACTTCATCGAGAACCACGCAACGATGAGCTGGCAGGATGCACTCGCCCCGTTCGTCAAGGGTGAAGCCGCCATGTATGTCATGGGCAACTTTGCCGTCGACGCCATGATGAACGCCGGTCTGACCGACGAGCAGATCGGCTACACGCCGTTCCCGACGATCAATCCCGATATCGAGCGAGCCGAAGATGCACCGGCAGACGCCCTGTTCATCCCGTCAGCCGCGAAGAACAAGGAGAACGCTCGCAAGTTTCTCGCGTTCATCGCACAGCCGGATATCCTGACCGAGTGGAACAAGACCATTGGACAACTGCCGCCGAACGCCAATTCCGAGGTCGGTGACAGCAAGTTCCTGCAAGCGGGCTTCGAGACACTGAGCACGGCGGCTGGTCTCGCCCAGTTCTACGATCGTGACGCACCGGCCGAGATGGCCAAGGCGGGCATGGAAGGCTTCCAGGAGTTCATGGTCAAGCCGGAACGCCTCGATGACATCATCAAGCGCCTCGACAAGGTACAGGCTCGCGCCAACAAGTAAGCCACGACACTCGTATGTCGTAATGCAGGCATGAAGCGCGTGGCGAGGGGGAAACCCTCGCCACGCATGTTCGATCAAGCAGTCGGTCAAACCCTAATGCAAGCAGAGGTAGCGTCTACATGAGTACACCGATGGTCACAACCAGCTCGGGAGAATTGGAGCCCGAAAAAAGCTGGTGGCGGAAGAACCGGGTCGGGCTAGCGCCCTGGCTGTTCCTGATACCCGGCATATTGTTTTTTTCGCTGTACGTGATCATTCCCATTTTCCAATCGATCTGGATCTCGTTCTTCGAATGGGATGGTCTGGGTGAGAAGACCTGGGTCGGGCTTGGCAACTACGTCGAGTTGATGGATGACGATCGATTCTATACGTCGCTCTGGAACAATATCCTCTGGCTCGTTCTCTACATGCTGGCTGTACCGCTCGGCCTCGGCATCGCACTCTTTCTGAACCAGACCGCACCGGGAATCAGAATCTACAAGAGCCTGTTCTTCTTCCCCTTCGTCATCAGCCAGGTAGTTGTCGGACTCATCTTCACCTGGTTCTACAATCCCTCTTTCGGCATCGTCGGCATTGTCTGGGAATTCTTCGGAGCAACGCCCCCCGCCATCCTGGCCGACGAAGACCTGGTGACCTACGGCATCATCCTCGCGGGCCTCTGGCCGCAGATCGCCTACTGCATGATCCTGTACCTCACGGGTCTCAACAACGTCTCGCCCGACCAGATAGAAGCGGCTCGTCTCGACAACGCGAGAGGCTGGCGCATGCTCTGGTACGTGATCATTCCGCAGCTGAAGCCAGCCACCTTCATCGCGGTCGTCGTGACGGTCATCGGCGCGCTGCGTTCGTTCGACCTTGTCGCGATCATGACCGGGGGCGGGCCGTACGGCTCATCCAACGTGCTCGCCTATTTCATGTTCGAGACGGCGCTGTCCGAATACGGCTTCCGCATGGGCTACGGCTCGGCCATCGCGACGGTCCTCTTCGTCATCATGCTGGTGTACATCAGCTACTTCCTGTATCGCATGTACCAGGACGAGAAGAACAGCTGACATGTTTCCAAAACCCATAGAGAAGTCCACGCCCGGCGTTCGCATCGCCTACAACGTGATCTTGCCGGTCGCCCTGATCATCTGGCTGTTGCCACTGATCGCCATCTTCCTGACCTCGATTCGCCCAGGTGGCGACATCAACGCAGGCAATGTCTTCGGCTGGCCCTCGAGTTTTCAGATGATCGAAAACTACACGGCTGTCTTCACACAGTCGAAAGCGGTGAGTTACCTGATCAACTCCTTGAAGATCACGCTTCCCGCCACCCTGATCGCCGTCGCCCTGTCTTGTCTGACGGGCTACGCGCTTTCCGCTTATCGCTTCAAGTGGGCAGTACCCTTGTTCTTCATATTCGTGGCAGGCAACTTCGTTCCGTTCCAGATCCTGATGGTGCCGGTTCGTGACTTTTCCGTGCAGACCGGCCTTTACGACACCATTACAGGTCTGGTGCTGTTCCATGCCGCCTTCCAGACCGGCTTCTGCACGCTCTTCATGCGTAACTTCATGAAGGCCTTGCCCTACGAATTGATCGAATCGGCCCGCATAGAGGGTGTCAACGAATGGAAGATCTTCTGGCACGTCGTCCTGCCGCTCGTACGGCCCGCGGTTGCGGCGCTTTCCGTGCTGATCTTCACCTTCCTCTGGAACGACTACTTCTGGGCAACCGTCCTCATCAACGGTGACGAACTCCTGCCGATCACCGCGGGTGTCAGATCGCTCAACGGACAGTTCGTAAGCCAGTGGCACCTGGTATCTGCCGCATCGCTGCTTGCCGCGATGCCGCCGGTCCTGATGTTCTTCGCCATGCAGAAGCACTTCATCGCAGGCCTGACCCTGGGTGCGACAAAGGGCTGACAGTGCCGGGATTCGCGAGGTCACCGCCGCCGTGCTGGCGACGGTACCTTGCCGAATGATCATCCGATGTTCCGTGTCCGGAGGTACTTCGCCGATATAGTCGGCAGGACCGAAGGATACGGGGTACAGGATTCATGGAACGAAGCCGACAACGTTCGCACGACGGGGCTGGTCTTGCCATCAGCTCGACGATCTGCGGAATAGTGCTCTGTCTAGTCGCGAGTTTCCCGACGCATGCGACTGCCGCGTCATCTGGCACGACCATCACTCAACCAAGCGGCGACAGCGCGCTGTACGGCCCGGTCGTCATCGAGGGCCGCGCCACCGATGACACCGGTGTGCAACGCGTCGATGTGGTCTTTCGCAACGTCGAACGCGATACCTACTGGAACGGCCTGAACTGGCAAGCCGACTTCGTTCGCTTTCCGGTCGCCGTGCTGCGCTCGGGCAGCACGTCTTCGTCATGGCGTGCGCGAATTCCGACGACAGCACTCGAACCCGGCCGCTACGTCGCCCGGGCCTGGAGCCTTACAGTCAACGGCTACCCGACCGGTGACGCGAGTGTCGATATCGAATGGCGCGAGCGCATGCGCGCAACCTCGCAGCCGACTGCGACCGAACTCGACACCGCGAATGATGCAAGCACCTCGGTCGCCCTCTCCTGGCGAGCCGATGATGATGAGCGGCGGGTCGCCTACGACCTGTTCCTCGACGGTCGGTTTGTCGAATACCTGTCCGACCCGAGCGCGCGTCGTTTCGTGTTCGAGGGACTGCTACCCGACACGAGCTACCGCTTCGGCGTGAGTTCGCTCGCGCAGCGTACCGAGAGTGGCAACGCGTACTACTCGCCGCGCCGCTCGATCGAATTCACGACGGCACCCCGGGCGACAGACCCGAGCGATCCACCGCCACCGGCAGGCGGTCGCACACTCGTCTACGCCGAGGAATTCGACACACTGGACACCTCGCGCTGGCGCAAGGAACACTCGACTTACGGTGATGGCAACAACGAGTTGCAGTGCTATACGCCTCAGCAGGTGACGATAGACGACGGCAAGCTCGTTCTGAAAGCCGAGAATCGCACGGAGACCTGCCCGAACGGCTCTACTCGCCGTGTCACTTCCGGCATGGTACGCTCCCGCGGCCTGGCCTTCTCGCCCGGTCAGTACATCGAATACCGGGTGAAGCTGACACCGGCTGACGAACGCCGCCAGGGCGGGCTTTGGCCCGCTTTCTGGGCGTCAGGCTTCGGCGGCGGCGGCTGGCCCAACGGCGGCGAGTGGGACGGCCTCGAGGTCATGACAGCCAATGATCCAACCCGTGCCGCCTTCAATCTCCACTACCTGAACTCGGCCTCTCGACATTCGCAATCACCCGGGCGCATCTTTCTCGATGAAGTCTTCTCCGCCGCCTGGCATGTTCTCGGCTTCGACTACGGCAGCGACGGTCACATGAAGTGGTACCTCGACAATGTGCTCGTTCACGAGGTCCGTGACGCTGACACACTGCAAGGCTGGCCTCGACCCTTTGATGTGCCGATGACAGAACTGAAGATCAATCTCGCCCTCGGCGGCAGTCCCGGCCCGCTCGACGCAGCGGCGCTGCCGGCCACCTACGAGATCGACTACGTGCGCATCTACGCAGAGTAGCTCTCTATCGCTCGAGTAGAGAGATCTTGCTCGAGCGTGGGTCTGACTCAGGCACAGACAGGATGCGAACCATCCCAGCGGTGATACTGATCGGCCGCATGAGGCAATGCCAGCCGGGCACGCGTGCGCATCCAGCTTTCCTGCCACCGTGCGTGATCACGCAACTCTGAGGACGGCGATTGGCGGCTCCGCGCCACGAATTCGGGAAACTGCGGTCGCCCGGTCGGATCGCCCGTCACGTTGTAGCGAAGATCGAAGCTCCAGCGGATCGCATCACTCCGGTTGTCGAGCGAGCTGTGAATCGTCAACGGGTGAAAGAGGATGGCGCCTCCTGCCTTGACCGGCAAAGCCTTCGCCGCCTTGTCGTCGATCAGCTGTGACGGAATGCCGAGTTGGCGTTGCGGACAATGCACCAGCATGTCCTGACGATGCGAACCCGGGATGACCTGCAGGCAGCCGTTGTCGACCGTGGCGTCCGTGATGGCAAGCCACAACGTCACCATACGCGTACGGTCCGCCTGCTCCATGGCTACCGCACGATCCTGATGCCAGTCGGTCCTGACGATGTGAGCTCGGTTCTCCGCCACCGAGACACGGTTCATCGGCGGCTTGATGCGAACGTGCTGAATCGGGTTACTGGTAATTTCAGGGCCGATCAGCGCCTCCACTGCATCAAGGACCCGCGCATGCCGCATGATCTCGAACACCGCTCGACTCGTGTGCATGGGCACATCGGGCGGAAAGTCGGCGATGGGCAACGAGATGTCGAGCGGCTGGAAGTAGTCCAGCCCGGCATCCATAACGGCCAGGAGCTGCTCGTCAAAGCTTTCGGCACAGACCGAGGCAGGCAACAGCGACTGATCGACCCAGTTACGACAACAGCTTCTCAGACGTTCGGCGTATTCTTCGCGGACCGCGGCAAGCCGACCGGTGTCAAGCAGACCATCAACGACCACGTAGCCGTCGGCTTCGAACCTTGTCTGGAGCATCTCGTTCATGAGGAGCTTCACCTTCGGCTATGGCACGTAAGCCAGCACGGGTGCCCAGCCTGCATGCTGTGCATACGACAGCCCCTGCAGGGCGATATAGGCAACCGGGAACCAGATAGCGTCCTTGAACGCGTTCTGCAACTGCGGCACATTGACGGTGTAGGTATCGACGTTCGTGAACTTCGACAGATCGGGCACGAAGCGCGGTGTGCGTTCCTTGTAGGCAAGATACTCCTCGCCCAATGCCTTCTCGAGTCGAGCCTCCTCGTTATCGACCGTTTGTGGGTAGATACCGATGAACAGGACCAGCAACACCGCGATTACAAGTAGTGAGTGAGTGCTCAGGCCGATGCCGATGGCACCGATCAGACTGAACACATACAACGGATTCCGGACGACCGAGTATGGCCCCGCGGAGATGACCCGCCGCGTCTTGAAGCCGCAGATATAGATCGAGCACCAGAGCCGACCCAACGCAGCGACGATCAACGCGAGATAACCGAGCGTCCCCGACAGTCCTGTCCAGAGACCTGGATCAGCCCAGCGGTGCCGCGTCAGAAGTATCAAGGCCATCACCACCGCGAAGAAGGCGCGCGAAATACCGATGCGGTAGCGAGCAACGAACGTTTGCATGGATGTCAGGCACAAGTCAGGGGGATGCGCCCGCGATTATAGATGTAGCGGGCCCAACGACCTGAATCTTCGACCGGGAACTTCGCGTTCCGCCGAGGCCATGTCGGAACGCAGCCGTCAGGCCTGACTCACCGGAAGGTCAGCCTGTTCCTCCGCTACCCTAGTCACCGATCACTTAGCGTCTGCCATGCGGCGTCGGCGTCCTCACGGTAAGCTTCCCAATCACCGCCGAGCCAGCGGTCGCGACCGCGCGCCGCATAGAACAGGAAGAGCTCGTTGCCGAAGATTTCCCAATGGCTGCCGTCGGTTCTGATCAGCCCTTCGCCAAGGCTCAGGGCATTGGCACAATGACCGTTGTAGACGGGTGAATATCGTTCAGGCTCGGCTTCGAAGCTTGCTGCACTCTCGGCCGAGGCGAAGCGCCATTTGGCACCCTTGTATTCGACGACGTGGGCCTTGACCCCTTCGATCGCGCTGGCCTGAGGATCCCTCGCCAGGGCGTGGTACGCGGCGGGATCGTGTCCGCCGATGGCAACGCCGCCAAGGCGTGACTTCGAGACGGGTTCAGCGGCTATGGCAGCACTCAGGAGCAAGACACTGCAGAATAACGCCGTGGTTGCTCGACACAGTGACCTGCATGCGTTCAAGGAGTGTGCGATCACGTATTTTCAATCCAGGGTTTCAATCCAGGGTTTCAATCCAGGGTTTCAATCCAGGGTTTCGATCCAGGGACACCGGGTGCGGACTTGCGCCTCACGATCGTAAGTTTCGACCGGACAAACACCACGAGGTTCAGCGACTGCACAAGACTCACCCGGACGCGGGCCGAATCCTGACGGCCGTATCGTGATACACCGCCCCGCCAGCGGGCTGCCCGGGCTCGCTGCTGACCAGCGTATTGATGCCGAGCCCGCCCTGGAAATCGGCGTTTCGCCACAGACTCTCTACCACCACCGTCCCGACTTGCAATCCGTCGAACGCCTGAACCCGCAAGGTCACTTCGCCGAGCGCGTTTGCAAGCACAGCATGTGCGCCTTCCTTCAGCTTGTAGCGCACGATGTCTTCGGGATGCACACGGGCTGTCGGCTCATCTCTCTCCATGCGTCGCGAGGTCGGCTGTTGGTTGAAGGTGGTGTTGAGGAACTGCCGTGCCGGAGCGGTGACGAGCCGCAGCGGGTATTCCGTTGAGGGCGCATCGGTGACGGTCCAGTGATCGGGTAACTCGGGCATGCCGCTGGTGTTCGGCCCCACGCTTGACCAGTCGGGAGCAAAGTGGAACCGGCCATCCGGGGTGCCGAACCCGTCATTGAAGTTGGCCGTCTCGAAGGGCAGTGCGACATCGATACCACGGGTCTCGATGATCTCATCCATCGCAGGCAGACCGGATACGGCAAGCGTCGCCTCGATCACTTCACTTGCATTCATCGCAAAGCCCAGCGCTTCGATGCCAAGGCGAGTGGCGAGATCACACAGCAGCTCGTGGTTGCTACGACACTCACCGGGCGCTTCGACGAGCGCGCGGGCTACCTGCAGGTGTGTATGGCCACTCGCCTTGTAGAGATCATCGTGCTCGAGAAAGGTCGTCGCCGGGAAGATCACGTCGGCGAACTGCGCCGTCTCGGTGAGAAACTGTTCATGCACGGCAATGAAGAGATCCTCGCGTGCCAGACCTTGCAGTACCACGCGGGTTTCCGGCGCGACCACCGCCGGATTGGTGTTCTGCACGAACAGCGCCTGGACGGGTGGACCCTTGCCAAGGTCGAGCGGGTTGCCGGTCAAGACCTGGCCGATGCGTGACTGATCAAGGACGCGCGTATCGCAGGGTATGGTCGAGCCCCTGATCAGGCTTGTATCGAGTCTGTCGTAGATCGCGCTGTTGCCGTATAGCGCGCCACCGCCCGGTTCCTGCCAGGCACCGCTCAACGCCGGCAGGCAGCTCACCGCATGCATGTTGACCGCGCCGTTGCGACTGCGTGTAAAGCCGTAGCCGATACGCAGGAAACTCTGCTTCGTACCGCCATACAGGCGGGCGAACCGCACGATGTCCTCGACGGACAGCCCGGTGATGTCGGCCGCCCAGGCAGGCGTACGACTGGCCACATGCTGCTCCAGTCGCCGTGCATCACGGGTGTGCTTCGCAATGTAGTCACGGTCGACCAGGGATTCGGCGAAGAGCACATGCATCACGGCACAGGCGAGAGCGCCGTCGGTACCGGGGCGCAACATGAGGTGGAGATCCGCCTTTTCGGCCGTCTTCGTCCGATAGGGGTCGACGACGACGAACGAAGCACCCCGCTCACGCCGCGCCTGGGCGAGATGGTGCATCACGTTGACCTGCGTGCTGACCGGATTGCCGCCCCAGACAATCACCAGATCGCTCTTGTGCATGAGACGCGTATCGGCCCCGCGCTTGGTACCGGCACCCGCGCACCAGCCTGCATCGGAGAGCGCCACGCAATAGGTCGAGTGCTGACGCGAGGTACCGAAGGCATGGCGCAACCGATCGAGCCCGTCGCGCTGCAGCAGACCCATCGTCCCGGCGTAGTGAAACGGCCAGATGGCCTCGGCACCCGGACCGTCGCGCAGTCGCAGAAACCGCTCGGCGACAAGATCGAGCGCATCGTCCCAGCGGATCGGCTCGAAACGCGCCGCAGGGCCGCGTTCCCTGCCAATGCGCCGCAGCGGCCGGGTCAGCCGATCCGGGTGATGGGCACGCTCGGCATAGCGCGACACCTTTGCACAGATGACACCCTGCGTATAGCTGTGCTCTTTCGCACCGTACAGGCGCCCGACGGTGTGCGCATCGACACGTTCGACGTCGAGCGCGCAGGTACTCGGACAGTCGAGCGGGCAGACCGACGGTTGCCGGTCCGTGCTCATCGCTTGCCTGTCACCCCAATCAGACATCAAGCGTGGTCCACGCGCCATTGGCCTGTGACGAGCGCACGACGGCATCGACGAAGGCTACGCCTGCAAGGCCGTCGCGAACGGTCGGCAAGAGACTGTTCCCCGACATCTCGACACCTTCGCGATGCGCACGAATGTGACTTGCCGCTTCGGTATACAGTGTCGCGAAACCTTCCAGGTAACCCTCTGGATGGCCTGCCGGGATCCGCGAGACCGCGTGCGCCGCATCGTGTGCGCCAGGCCCGCCCCGGGTCAGTAGCCGTGTCGCCTCGCCGAGTGGGGAGAACCACAGCTTGTTCGGTTCTTCCTGGCTCCACTCGAGCCCGCCCTTGCTGCCATAGACGCGCAGTCGCAGGCCATTCTCGTTGCCTGGTGCGACCTGGCTGGACCAGAGCATGCCCTTTGCACCGCCCGCAAAGCGCAGCATCACATGAGCATTGTCATCCAGCTGCCGACCCGACACGAAGGCATCGATGTCGGCACACAATGACTCCAGTGCAAGCCCGGTAACGAACGTCGCGAGGTTGAACGCGTGGGTGCCGATGTCACCGATCGCCCCGCCTGCGCCCGAGCGTGCCGGATCTGTGCGCCAGCCCGCCTGTTTCTGTCCGGTCGACTCGAGATTCTCGGCGAGCCAGTCCTGCGCATACTCGACCTGAACGACGCGCAGATCGCCAAGCTCACCCGCGTCGATCATGGCCCGTCCCTGACGCATCATCGGATAACCCGTGTAGTTGTGCGTCAGAACGAACAAGGTACCCGACGCGTCCGCCGCCGACTCGGCAGCGGCAACGAGTTCACGCGCCTCATCGAGCGTGGCGGTGAGTGGCTTGTCACAGATGACGTGGACGCCTCGCGACAGGAATTCGCGCGCGACCGGCCAGTGCAGGTGATTGGGCGTGACGATGGCAACGGCTTCGATCCCGTCGTCGCGCGCCGCCTCGCGTTCCGCCATGTCGGCAAAGCTCGTGTACGCACGGTCGTCCGCGATACCGAGTTCAAGAGCCGATGCGCGTGCCTTGTCGGCCGTCGACGAAAACGCTCCGGCACACAGCTCGTAGTGATCGTCGATGCGCGAGGCTATGCGATGCACAGCGCCGATGAAGGCATCGCGACCACCTCCGACCATGCCGAGGCGGATGCGGGAAGGTGCCCGCTCAAGCACTGTCTGCTGCGCGTCGTCGCTCATCTGCTATCCCTCATGATGATGTCCCTCGCCTGTATGACGTCCCCGCCTGTTGATCAAGCATCTAGTCCAAGCATGCGCGCGTTCGCTGCATCGTCCGTTCCGCCATCGGCAAAGTCATCGAAGGCACGCTCAGTGACACGAATGATGTGATCCTTGACGAAAGCAGCACCCTCGCGGGCCCCGTCTTCGGGATGCTTCAGACAGCATTCCCACTCGACCACCGCCCAGCCGTCGAAGTCCTGGGCGGCAAGCTTTGCAAAGATGGCCTTGAAGTCCACCTGCCCGTCACCGAGGCTGCGAAAGCGACCGGCACGATCAACCCACGACTGGAAACCGCCGTAGACGCCTTGCCTGCCGGTCGGGTTGAGTTCCGCATCCTTGACGTGGAACATGCCGATGCGTTCGGCGTAGATGTCCAGGTTCGCCAGGTAGTCGAGGTGCTGAAGCACATAGTGCGACGGGTCATACAGCATCTGGCATCGCGCATGGTTGTCGACCCGCTCGAGGAACATCTCGAAGGTGATGCCGTCATGCAGATCCTCCCCCGGATGAATCTCATAACAAAGATCAACACCGCACTCATCCGCCTTGTCAAGCAGCGGCCGCCAGCGCTTCGCCAACTCGTCGAAGGCTCGCTCGACCAGGCCCGCGGGCCGTTGCGGCCAAGGGTAGATATAGGGCCAGGCCAATGCGCCCGAGAACGTGGCCTGCGCCGTGAGACCGAGGTTGCAGGAGGCGGCAAGTGCCAGTTCGACCTGGTTCACCGCCCACTGCTGACGGGCTTTCGGGTCGCCGCGCACAGCGTCTGCCGCAAAACCGTCAAAGCCTGCGTCGTAGGCGGGGTGCACCGCCACCAGCTGACCCTGCAGGTGGGTGGACAGCTCGGTCACCTCGATGCCGTTGGCCCTGGCAACGCCTGCGAATTCGTCGCAGTAGTCCTTCGATTTCGCCGCCTTATCCAGATCGATCAGACGCGCATCCCAGCTTGGCACCTGGACGCCCGTGTAGCCACAATCGGCCGCCCAGCGGGTAATGCTGTTCCAGTCATTGAACGGCGTGTCGTCTCCCGCGAATTGTGCAAGAAAAAGCGCGGGTCCCTTCATCGTCTTCATCGTCGATCAGCTCGTGTGACAGGCTCCCGTCGATCATAACGGACGCGGCAGACTTCTGAAAAAGTCCAGCAGCGCGTCTGTCGTCGCCATCGCTCTCTCGAGCGTGATCAGGTGGCCGGCATCCGGCACGATCAAGAGCTCGGCCTGCGGCATCAGCGCTTGCATCGCCCGATGCCGCTCAGGCGGGCACAGCGCATCGTGTTCACCGCACAGGAGCAAAGTCGGGCCACGCCACCGAGCCAGCGTCTCCCGGTAATCCCGACGGGCCGCCAGGGCTCTCGACTGTGCGGCGAAAACGTCCGGCCCGAGCGTTCGCGCCATGTCGAGCACGAGCGTGAGAATTTCCTCGTCGTCCCGGTTCGACGGGGCGAGATAGAGGGGCTTCATCTCGTCGACGAGAACGGCGTCGAGATCGCCTTGCAAGGCTCTTTCGACCTGTGTCACACGGGCTCTGCGGCGCTCCGGAATCTCCGCCTGCGGATTGGTATCCATCAGCACGAGCGAGGCGATGCGTTCGGGTGCCCGACGCAGGCACTCCATCGCGACGATGCCCCCCATGGACAAGCCGATCGGCACGATCTGCTTGTCATCTGTCTGATCGAGCGCGGCCTGTGCCATGGCCTCGATGGAATCATGGTCTGCCGGTACCGCGTCGATGACGTGCATCGCGTGTCGTTCGACGGCAAGCAGTGCGGTGCGCTGATGCGCGAACAGGCGGCCGTCACACATCATGCCGGGGAGAAGCAGCGCCGAGGTCATGCGGCGGCGACGCGTTCTTCCTGACGCGGCCCGAACCACCAGACCACAACGACCAATAGCCCGGAAACGACGGCCGTATAAAGCAGCACACGCGACAATGAAGGCCAGTCCAGCGCGGCATCGACATGGCCGGAAAGCACGAAGAGGACGACGGAGAAGCCAAGTCGACCGACAAAGCTCTGGATCGACAGCCAGGTTGCCCGATGTCGTGAACGAACCCGTGGCGCAATGGCCGCCAACACAGGCGCGTGCGTCATGGACATCGCGAAGTTTCGTCCGAAGATGCAGAGCAGCAAGACGGGATGCAAGGCGACGGCGAGGCTGACGATGATGGCTAGTTGCAGGATGTTGGCGAGCAATAACAAAGACGGAAGACGCATACGCGCCGCCAGTCGCATCGACGCCATCGCGCCGAGGGCACCACCCACCATCACCACCGCGGAGGTAACACCGGAAACCACGGGCGCCTTGTCTCCGCCTGCCAGCCATTGTCCGATATCGGTATCACCCAGCAGGCGAATCCACGGCTGGTAGAACTCGTAAGACACATGCGCCAAGCAGAAGGCGAGCACGTACCAGAGCAACAACCACCGGAGCAGCGGGTCTCCGAGACCGCGCGCCAGAGCACCGCGCGCGGCATCGTCGTCAGGTGATGCCCCTGCAGCTGACCTGGCAGCCGGGTTGGCAGTCGTAGCGGCGCTCGACGTATCACCGCGGCCCGTTTCCACACCGCCACCCGGCGCCGCATCGACTCCAGTTTCCACTGCATCGTCCGACGGCGGTTCCCGCATCGACCAGACCAGCAGCAAGGCGACGAATGCCGCCAGGGCGCCGAACGCGTAGGGCAAGCGCAGATCGACACTACCGAGCCCACCGCCGAGCAGGCAGGATGCTGCCAGGGCAAGTTGCGAAACGGTCCGGGCTTGCGCTTCACGAGCACCGTATTCACTCGTCCGCCCCAGCGCCGCGAGCGAATCGTGCAGCAGTGCCGAATCGCTGCCCGATCGAAACGCCATCGCCCCGGCAAGCAAGGTCTGGCAGATCACCAGCGTCCACCAAGCGGTGGCCAGCACGAATCCGGCACTGGCCAGCAGGAGGCAGGCACAGGACATCAGCAAGACCGGCCGACGTCCCACGCGGTCGGAGAGATAGCCTGACGGGACTTCGAGGATCACGACCGCGAGGTAGTAGATCGCAGCCAGTGTCAGCGCCTGATCGAAGCCTGCTCGCTCGACGAAGTACAGGAAGAAGATCGGTAGCCAGGGAAGTGCGCCCGCGACCGCGCTGAAGGCCGGATACAGACGGATATTGCGATCGAAGGCGTTCAGGTGATCAGCGTCAGGTGGTCGAAGGTAGTGCGGCTGTCAGCCAGCCTTGCCGAAGAGCGTCTTCGATGCGAGTGCAGCACCCTCGGCCAGACTGCCGAGCTTGGCCCAGGCGATCTCGGCATCCACGGCACCGTAACCCGCGAAGGTCGCGAAGCCACAGTCGGTGCCGGCGATGACTCTCTCACGGCCGACCAGATCGGCGTAACGTTCAATGCGGTCGGCAACCAGTTGCGGGTGTTCCACGAAATTCGTGGTGGAATCGATCACACCCGGGATGAGCACGTAGTCGTCCGGAATCGTGTGCGCCTGCCAGGCTCGCCATTCGTGCGCATGGCGCGGGTTCGACGCCTCGAACAGCAATCCCCGGGGCTTGGCCTTGAGTGCGACCGGGAGTACCTTGGCCAACGCGATGTCGCAGATGTGCGGCCCCTCGTAATTTCCCCAGCAGACGTGCATGCGCACGCGATCACCCGGCACATTCCTGAGTGCATGGTTGAGCACCTCGACATGAATCTCGGCCTGACGAACGAATTCATCGTCCTCGAGGTCGGGATACATCATGTGCCGTCCGAGACCCAGGTCCGGGCTGTCCAGCTGCAGGATGAGCCCGGCGGCGACAATGGCTTCGTATTCGTGCCGCATGGCTTCGGCAACGTCCTCGAGATAGTCGCGCTGGGTTGCATGATGCGTCGACGGCTGGAACAGCGCGATGACCCCCGGCGTCGCACTGTTCATGAAGCCTTCCTGGTACCCCTCTGTCGCCATCGCCGACTGCATCCAGCGAATGTCGGCATGCAAGGGCTCGAGGTTCTTGACCTCGACAGGACCGACGCAGGACGGCCGCCGATAGGTCGGTGTGCCACCGCCCTTGGCCTGACGTTCGAGAAAGCTCGGGAATTGCTTCAGGTCGGCGGGCGCACGCCGCGGGCTGTCGCCCTCAAAGCCGCTCAATCGGTCCTTGATATAGGTGGCGTATGAGATCTTCGACATCTCGCCGTCAGAGGGGATATCGATGCCCGTTGCCCGTTGGCGCGCGAGCGTGTCAGCGACAGCGCGCTCGACGACGCGTTCGAATTCGGCCTCGTCCACCGCTTCTTCCCGTTCCCGTGCGAAGACCAGGTCGGTAACGTCTGGCGGTCGCGGCAATGAGCCGACGTGAGTTGTCAGGACGGCCTCGGTCGATGTGCGCATGCAAGCAGTTCGGGGGGTGAAGTCGAGACGTGCATGGTTCCAGTCCGCCCGAGGTGCGTCAAGTTGCGCCGCTAGTGGACCGTCATTTTCACGTTGACGGACCGCCAGAACCTGCGCTTGCAACCGAGACAACCTCGCCGTTCTCGTCCACGCTCTCGAGCTTCACATCGAATCCCCAGAGTCGCTGCAGGTGCCAGAGCACTTTCTTGCCCTCGCTGCCGAGTGGCTTGCCACGATGCTGGCGATGGCGCAGGGTCAGCGAGCGACTTCGATCACGATCGAAACGCACGACTTCGATGTCCGGCATGAGTCCATCCCTGTCGTACTGCGTCGACAGCAAGCGTCGCACGCGTCGATAGCCCGCTTCGTTGTGAATACTGTCGACCTCGAGAAAGGGTCGTGCCGCGTCATCACCGATCGCGAACAGGCGGAAATCCCGAATCAGCTTCGGTGAGAGAAACTGATTGATGAAAGACTCGTCCTTGTATTGCCGCATGGCGGTGTCGAGCGTTTCTCGCCAGTCACTGCCTGCGATCGTCGGGAACCACTCACGATCCTCATCGGTCGGTGCCTCGCAGATTCGCCGAATGTCGGTGAACATCGCGAATCCGAGGGCATAGGGATTGATGCCACCGTAGCCACGCTCATCGAAGCCGCGCTGCGCGACCACGTTCGTATGGGACGCCAGTACCTCGAGCATGAAACCATCATCGACCTGTCGCTTGTCGTAGAGGCGATTCAGGATGGTGTAGTGCCAGAACGTCGCCCAGCCTTCGTTCATGACCTTGGTCTGGCCTTGCGGGTAGAAATACTGCGCAAGCTTTCTGACGATTCTCACCAGCTCGCGCTGCCATGGCGCAAGCGACGGCGAATTTTTCTCGACAAAGTAGAGAATGTTCTCTTCAGGCTCCTCCGGGAACACCCGTGGCGCGACAGCGTCATCCACGTCAGCTGCTGCGGGTACCGTGCGCCACAACTCGTCATGACGCTGCCGTGCACCTTCCTCGCGCTCTCGCTGGCGAAGGAGTTCATCTGCCGCGGACAAGGGTGCCGGACGGTGATAGCGCGACACGCCGAACTCCTGCAGCGCATGGCAAGCATCGAGCATCGCCTCGACCGCCCCGATACCGAAGCGCTCCTCGCATTCGGCCACGTAGTTCCTGGCGAAGACCATGTAATCGACGATGGCATCGGCATCGGTCCACTGGCGGAACAGGTAGTTGCCCTTGAAGAACGAGTTGTGCCCGTAGCAGGCATGCGCGATCACGAGCGCCTGCATCGGTAGGGAGTTCTCTTCCATCAGATAGGCGATACAAGGGTCGGAATTGATCACGATCTCGTAGGCGAGTCCCTGGGCGCCGCGTCGATAGGACTGTTCATGTGAAATGAAGGCCTTGCCGAACGACCAGTGGTGATAGGAAATCGGCAGTCCGACCGAGGCATAGGCGTCGAGCATCTGTTCCGAGGCGATGACTTCGATCTGGTTCGGGTAACAATCGAGTCCGAACTCGTCAACGGCAATCTGCCGGATGGCCCGGTCGTAGTCCGTCAGCAGTTCGAAGGTCCAGTCCTGCCCGTTCGAGAGGTAGCTCGTCGCGCGGCTCACGCGGGCACCCGCTTGGCACGTGCCGTGAACAGCTCCCGAAATACCGGATAGATGTCGCGTCGTTCGTTGACCTCGCGCATCGCGAAACGCTCGTCATCGATTCGAGCATAGGCGGAGGAGAGCGTGGACCGATGCCGTTCCGGACGTTCGCAGACTTCGATGTAGGCGAAGTGTCTCAGTCCGGGAATGAGCGATTCCTCGAGAAAGACCCTGCTTCGCTCCGGGTCGACGCCGAAGGCGTCGCCGTCAGAGGCCTGTGCGCCATAGATGTTCCAGCTGTCTTTCGGGAAACGCTCCTGCATGATTTCGTGCATGAGCGTCAACGCCGACAACACCACCGTACCGCCGGTCTTCCTGTCGTGAAAGAAGGTCCCTTCATCGACTTCCTCGGCGTCATCGGTATGTCGAATGAAGACGATCTCGACGCGCTCGTACTTGCGGGACAGGAACAGGTAAAGCAAGGTGAAGAAGCGCTTTGCCAGGTCCTTGCGGTGCTCGTCCATCGAGGCTGATACGTCCATCAGACAGAACATCACCGCGCGGCTCACCGGTTTCGGGACTTGTACGCGATGCCGATAACGTAAATCGATCTCGTCGAGAAACGGCACACGGGCGATCCGCGAACGCAGGGCTTCCAGCTCGATCATTGTCGCCTCGTCACGCGTTGCGCCATCCGTCTCATCCGCATCGCCTGTGCCGACTCTTCCGTCCACAACGGCCGACTCCAGCGTGCCGGTCACGCCATGGCGGACGGCGTTGCCCGCATCGACGTCCTCGGCGCCATCGCTCGCCCGCAAGCGCTCGAGTTCAGCTACACGACGTCGTGCAGCGCCACTCAGCGCAATACGACGACCGAGCGCCTGCTGCATCGTGCGCACGACGGAGAGATTGACCGGCGCGCCGTCTCGCGTGTAGCCGGCCCGTTCGTAAGCGGGTTCGGTAATGTCGCCTGCTTCGGTTCGAAGCAGATGGGGGAGCTCGAGGTCGTCGAAGAAGATCTCCATGAATTCGTCACGCGACAGGGCAAACGTGAAGTTGTCCTCGTCCCCGTCACCCTCGCCGCCATCACCGCTGCCACCACCATCACCCTGCCCCTGTGGCCGCTTCAGGCGATCACCAGACTCGAATTCGCGGTTCCCGGGCAGCACGATCTCGCGTTCACCGCCCTCGCCATGACGCCAGCGCGGTTCGGAAATGTCACCGGCCGGAATCTCGACCTCACCACCGGTCGCCATGTCGCGAATCGAGCGCTCGCCGATGCGTTCGGAGACCGCGCGCCGGATCTGCTTCTTGTAGCGACGCATGAAGCGCGCGCGATTGCCCGCGCTCTTGTTGCGCTCGTTCAATCGCCTGTCGATGATCACTGACATGCCTGCGCCTCTCTCACTTGCGCCGACTCATGTCGACCCCTGTCGCCCCTGCGACCGGGGCTGACCCTGACCGGGGCCGACCCGGACAGATCCGGGCCGGGATCCATGCCGATCCCGGTCGACCCACTCGACTCATGTCGAAGCGGAGCCGACTACTGGCTCTTTCGCACACGCAAGTACCACTCGCACAAGAGCCTCACCTGCTTCGCGGTGTAGCCCTTCTCGACCATGCGCTCGACGAAACTCTCATGCTTGTTGAGATCATCGCTGGAGCTCTTCGCATTGAAGGAGATGACCGGCAGCAATTCTTCGGTATTGGAGAACATCTTCTTCTCGATGACTTCGCGAAGCTTTTCGTAGCTCGTCCATTCAGGGTTCTTGCCACCGTGCGCTGCCCGCGCGCGCAGCACGAAATTGACGATCTCGTTGCGGAAATCCTTCGGATTGGCGATACCGGCCGGCTTCTCTATCTTTTCGAGTTCACCGTTCAGCTGTGCACGGTCGAAACTCTCACCCGTCTCCGGATCACGATAGTCTTCATCCTGAATCCAGTAGTCGGCGTAAGTGACATAGCGATCGAAGATGTTCTGGCCGTATTCCGTATAGGACTCGAGATACGCGGTCTGGATCTCCTTGCCGATGAATTCGGCGTACCGCGGCGCGAGGTGGGACTTGATGAAATCGAGATAGCGTCGCTGCACGTCTTCCGGCAGTTGTTCACGGAGTATGCGTTGCTCCAGCACATACATGAGATGCACGGGATTGGCGGCGACTTCACCTTGATCGTAATTGAAGACACTGGAGAGGACCTTGTAGGCAAAGCGCGTCGAGATGCCGTTCATGCCTTCATCGATGCCGGCGAAGTCTCGGTATTCCTGACCCGATTTCGCACTCGGTTCGACATCCTTCAGGTTCTCGCCGTCGTACACGCGCATCTTGGCGTAGAGGTTCGAGTTCTCGGGCTCGACCAGGCGCGACAGCACCGAGAAGCGAGCCATCATGTCGAGCGTTCCGGGCGCGCACGGCGCCTCGGCAAGCGAACTGTTGGCGAGCAGCTTCTCGTATATCTGCACCTCTTCGGTCACCTGCAGACAGTAAGGCACCTTGACGATGTAGATGCGATCGAGAAAGGCCTCGTTATTCCGGTTATTGCGAAAGGTCTGCCACTCGCTTTCGTTCGAATGGGCGAGGATCATGCCCTGGAAGGGAATGGCGGAAAAACCTTCCGTCCCTTTGAAGTTGCCCTCCTGGGTGGCGGTCAGCAGCGGGTGCAGCATCTTGATCGGCGCTTTGAACATCTCGACGAATTCGAGCAAGCCCTGGTTGGCCAGACACAGACCGCCCGAGTAGCTGTAGGCGTCCGGATCGTCCTGCGCATAGGACTCGAGCTTGCGGATGTCTACCTTGCCGACGAGCGACGAAATATCCTGATTGTTCTCGTCGCCAGGTTCGGTCTTCGCGATCGCGACCTGTCGCATCACAGACGGCTGCACGCGAACGACGCTGAATTTCGTGATATCGCCGTCGAATTCCTCGAGCCGCTTCACCGCCCAGGGACTCATCACACCGTTCAGATAACGCGACGGAATGCTGTACTCGCTCTCGAGAGCTTCGGCATCGCGAACCGGATCGAACAGACCAAGCGGTGACTCGTTGATCGGCGACCCTTCAAGCGCGTAGATGGGCTCGGCTTCCATGAGCAACTTCAGGCGCTCTGCGATCGACGACTTGCCGCCGCCGACCGGGCCGAGCAGGTACAGCACCTGCTTGCGCTCCTCGAGCCCTTGTGCGGCGTGGCGGAAGAAAGAAACGATCTGTGAGATCGCGTCTTCCATGCCGTAGAACTCGGCGAAGGCCGGATATCGCTGGATGACACGATTGGAAAAGATTCTCGACAAGCGCGGATCCAGACGCGTGTCGACGATCTCGGGTTCGCCGATCGCCGCAAGCATGCGCTCGGCTGCGCTGGCATACGCGCGCGGTTCACTCCGACAGAGCTCGAGATACTCGAGCAGCGTCAGCCGTTTATCCCGGGTACCTGCGTAGTCGGCCTGGTATTTCTCGAACAAGCCCATCGGTTGCTCCCGACGGATGCTATCCGTCTCGCGTCCTGTGTTACTGATGCTATACCAAACATCGACAACAACAAGATCCAAAGGTGCGACTCATGAAGCTCCTTTGGTATGAATTTCCGACTGCCGGTGTCCGGTCGTCCTTTCCAGAGTCCTGCGTCGGAGCGTTTGTCTTGCGATGCAAGAAGCAGCCAGTTCAATAGGCCGCTGCAAGCTCGTCGCTACCCTCGTTACAAATTGCGTGCCGCTGCTCGCGGACATTTCACGGCACTTTTCAAGGTGATCGGAGGGGACATCGCCGCAACCACGCGGCAGGAGGACGGCACGGCGGCGAGGGGTGCCGACGATGCGACAGCTGTCCGTCGCGTTGCGGCGCACGCCGGTCGAGCACCCTGCACCATCGCGACGCGTGACCAGGACTCACCGGGTCGTGTCGACAGTCATGCTGTTTCGACTTGTAATGCAAGTGCGACACCCCGACATCGAACGGCATCGTGCGTACCGTGGTCTCTGGGAATACGACCCCCGCCCCCATCCTGCAGGCAGGTGGCTGAACGAAGCCTGAAAGACGAAGGAGCTATCGTTGAATCTGGTGTCTGAGGCGGGTTGAAGAAGGGCGGCGTATCTGGTTGATTGGTAGTTGCGAAACAAGCCCATCAACCGAGAGACACGCCACCCAATGAACGAGAGTAACGTCCTG
>Ga0209185_1000337_pt1 | contig 60098 bp, 54 predicted proteins | sample SidtaG_2_FD_187425 | JGI IMG/M metagenome (GOLD analysis project Ga0209185, IMG submission 187425) | Marine algal microbial communities from Sidmouth, United Kingdom - Sidmouth_Asex2 metaG (SPAdes) (version 2) | ecosystem: Host-associated > Algae > Red algae > Unclassified | place: Sidmouth... | reverse complement strand
AGGCTTTGAAATCACCGAAATATTTCGTGATCGCCGCCGTTAGCGTCGTCTTACCATGATCAACGTGACCAATCGTGCCAATATTTGCATGCGGCTTATTCCGCTCGAACTTCTCTTTTGCCATGTCGTATCTCACTCACATGTTGTGACCTGTCTCCACCATGGCGACGCAGTCGATTAAGAATTTTGTAACCCCTACCCCCGACAGTGGACGTAAGAGCTGCCCCCTCCCCATAGGGAAGAGAAATTTTGGAGCGGGCGGCGAGAATCGAACTCGCGTCATCAGCTTGGAAGGCTGAGGTCTTACCACTACACAACGCCCGCTGTGTTATTTTGCACTCACTTAGACTATCGCTATCGGCTGGTGGTGGAGGGGATTGGATTCGAACCAATGTACACATAGTGATCAGATTTACAGTCTGACGCCTTTAACCACTCGGCCACCCCTCCATTTAACGATCTCGCTGGTTAAACGGAACCTTACCTTGCCTCCAACAAAAAAGGCTCTGTCACTCCGGGCTGAAGTCTGATAGCCGCGTCGTTCACAGAGTCGATGTCTAATTTGGCCGGACCTATAAAGATGAAAAATCCCTCGCGCAATAGGCAGTCGCAAAGAAAATCAGGCCGAAAGGCCGTTTCTGACAGCCAAAAAACAACCCACCGCAGCCGGGGAATGAAAGGCGTTGCTGCTGACAGCTCCAAAAGGGCCGCCGGTATGCGCTCGCATGGGGCGACATCTGCGCCGCGTTCGCCGAAAAAACGCAGTCATTCCAAGCATGAAGGCGGCTCCGGCTGGATTTACGGGAGTCACGCCTGCCTCGCCGCGCTGGCGAACCCGCGCCGAACGATACATGAGCTGCTTTTAACCGAATCTGCGGCCAATCGTCTGAACATCCCGACAGGCGGCGTGGTCCCGCAAATCGTCGACCCGAAACACATTGACCGCATCCTTCCGCGCGGCACGGTCCATCAGGGGATTGCCCTGAAAGCTGCCCCGCTCGAATGGCCCGCATTGGAGGTTTTGGCCGATGCCGCGCCAGCGGACGGGCTCATCCTCGTGCTCGACCAAATCACAGACCCGCACAATGTCGGCGCCATGCTACGCCTGTCGTCCGCTTTCGGGGTAAGCGCTCTCGTTATGCAGACCCGTAAAGCGCCGCCGCTGGCCGGATCGCTGGCGAAAGTCGCTGTGGGATGCCTAGAAACCGTTCCAGTCTGCCTTGAGACGAACATCGCCAACACGCTTTTGAATCTGCAACGCATTGGGTGGCAGGTGACGGGACTGGCGGGCGAGACAGAGCTTGATTTGTCCAAAGCGCTCCACCCCGGCACAAAACAAGTCATCGTTATGGGCGCAGAAGGCCCGGGCCTGCGCGAGCGCGTCCGCAAAACCTGCGACCAGCTGGCGCGGATACCGATGTATAGCGATGCAGTGGCCGGAGAGGCGGAGAGTTTGAACGTGGCGACAGCGGCCGGAATTGCGCTTTATGAAGCGCGGCGGGGATGAGCTTTTACTTAACCAAATATGCCGCCCATATCGGGCGATTTTGGATTGGGACCATATTTGTTGGTTAGCGAATGACTGTCTTTGATAAGAATAATTAGAAGCCCGAACCACGTTAGCATTCCTATAGCCATCAAAGTCGTGCCAACAGTCGATGCGCTGAAGTCAGGAAACCAGACGTCTAAATAAGCCGTGTATGTCAGAAAGACGGGCAATTGCACCCAACCCGACCAACCAATATCATGCAAACGCCGCGCTGTTACAGCGGTGCTGGGTACGATAATCACAATCGCAGCAATCATAGCCAAGGGCGTTGCCACATCTTCCCAAGTATAGCCCAGCAACAGATGATCCAATGCCATAGCGGCATATGTTGCAATCGTCAGAAACAACTGAAACCACCAGAACTCGGACCGCGATGCACGACCTTTGAAAACAAAGTATTTCCTAAAACAGGTTTTGATGGACTCAACGAAATTCATACACGTCCGCTACGACACTAAATCGGCAACCTCAAGTTCAGCTCAGTCCTCACCAATTGTTCCCAAATCATCCTCTGCAATACGGAAGACAGTCGTTGACGCGTTCCGAGCCAGCGGCACAAAGTCTTCTTTGCTATCTTTCGTGACGTTTGCGCGGCGCAATATACGCGCCAGGACGAGGACTAAAATAGCCGCATAAATTCCGGCGATGTAAAGGAAGAGCGATGAGGGCCCGAACAGCGCCATAACGCCCGCCCCTGCAAAGGCCCCGATAACCGCGCCCAGCCCGTGCAGCAAAAGCAAGCCGCCATTTGTCGCCACGCTTTCTGACGGGTCAGTCAGATCATTAGCATGGGCGACAGAGAGGCCGAATATCGGCAAGAGCGTCGCGCCAAAGGCCGCGCCAATCCACAACAGATTTGTCTTCGATTCCAACGCAAAGACGCCCATCGCTAAAGACGCTAAAACTGTGCCTAAACAGCAGGCCGCGATAACAAAACGGCGATCTATGCGATCTGACAAAAAGCCCAAAGGCCATTGTGAAAGCGTCGCGCCAATGATGACCGCAGACATAAACAACCCGATAATTTCTGGGCCATACCCGCCTTGTTGAACAAAAATCGGCCCCATCGACCAGAATGCCGCATTGGCGAGCCCCGTCGCCAAAGCCGCCAGAGCCCCGACCGGCGAGACGCGGTAGAGCGCACGAATATTCAGCTTGGCGACTGCCACAGGTTTGGGGGCCTGGGTATTGGACAATGCAATCGGGACAAGCGCGAGGGAGACAAGAATAGAGACGATCGCAAAGGGTACAAATGTCGACGGGCTGGCGAGACCGAGCAGCGCATTACCGACCGTCAGCGCGCCGAGATCCACAACACGATAGACGGACAAGATAGAGCCACGCGTTTCATTCGTCGCGCGCTCATTCAGCCAGCTCTCAATCACCATCGCCATGCCTGCAAAGCAAAACCCAGTAACGGCTCGCAGACCAATCCACGTCACAGGCTCCACCACAATGGCATGCGCCAGCGCGCTTGAAGACGCGATAGAGGCCAAAGCCACATAAGTCCGGATATGCCCTGCACCGGCGATCATGCGCGGCACATAGCGGCAGCCCAATATAAAGCCGAAATAATAGCCGCTCATCAATACCCCAATGAGCGCCGTCGGAAATTCCTCAATCCCCGCACGCACAGACAGCAGCGTGCCTTGCAAGCCATTCCCCATGTAGAGAACGAAAGAGGCCAGCAAAAGCGCGGCAATGGATTGAAGTGCTGTTTTCACGCTGGCGCCCCTAATGGCATTTGGCGGCATTGGCGAGAGGCTTACTCAGCCGATTTTGCAAGTCTGGCCTGCAATAGTGAAGGAGGGTAAATAGAGTATGATTAAAACAAAAAAGCCCGCCAAAAGGCGGGCTTTCGTCAATAATATTCGGCGATAGCTATTTCAGCTTTTTCTTTTTCATCGAGGTGACCAGAATGTCTCCGTCAACTTTCAACGTGCTAACGGGAATAGGCTTGGGCACGCCATCCACGGTAATAAACGTCACCATACCGTTTTGGGTCGTTGTCAGGCCATTGATACGGCCCAAATCCTTACCTTTACGAGACTCAACTTTTTGTCCAAAGGTCAACATTGGACCAACGTCGGCTCTGTCCTGATCCGCTTTGATTTCGACCGATAGGCTGGCATAGCCGTGAGTATGGCTGTGGCCGTCAGTATGATAATGATCATACCCAAATCCGCCATGATCGTGAGCGTAGCGTCCGTGATAATGTGTGCCCGATGCGCGAGAGCGGGAACGTGTCTCGATGCGGGCTTTTGGTTCAACGCGCACTTCAGGCGCATCAATCCGTGTATCGACGGTGCCATCAACTACGCCCCCGACAGAGCCGGTGACGCCGCCAATTTGGGCATAAGCGGGCGCAGCGCTTAAAGCGCTAGCGATAATAATAAGGCCCGAGATTTTCAGGGTTTTTGCAGTCTTCAACATATCTGCCTCCATTGTTTGCAGATAACCGAAACGGACGGAGTCAAAATGTAGTTCCATGAAACAATCTTAATAGACCACTCTCTCAGTTACTAAGCTGTTGATATTATGCTGAATTTGATGATTTTTAACAAATCTGATCGGTATCGGATTGCAGACAGAGAATGCAGAACGATAAAGGCGACAGGTCCCGCGAAAAGTTTGATTGTCATCGGTAATGCGCTTTTGTCGGTATCACGCAAGCGCCTGACGGAACCGTTATAATATGCCAGCAACTCCGCCTGTATATGTAGAGTAAAAGCAGACTTAACTAAACTAAATAGCGCTGCTCCTCGCCCGTCATAAGCAAATTGAGGTTCAAGATGATCCATAATTGAAAAATAAGCAGAGATTGGGTTCATTCGCCCGCCCCTAGCCTCTAGGGTCAATTTGCATGATACGTCTATTACGGCCATCTTTACGTATCTATCTCATCACCGCCCGGGAAATATACTATGCTGACCGATATTCTTGTCTATTTCGCGCACTCCGCCGTCATTGTCTTTGCGGCGCTCACCCTGCTCTGGGCGATCAGTATCGCCGTCAAAGATGCGAGTCTCGTCGATATCTTTTGGGGGTTTGGATTTTTGCTCGTCGCCGCGGTTTGTCTTTACCTTGTACCTGTCAAAACGCCTTACCTCATTCTGCTCGCGGCCATGCCGATTATCTGGGGTATGCGCCTGACGCTTTATCTCGGGAAACGTAATCTCGGACACGGCGAGGATAAGCGCTATGTAAGCATGCGAAAGCGCGCCGAGAAAAAGGGCATGAGCGAAATGGCTTGGCGACTGCGGACACTGTTTTCTGTCTATTGGGGACAAGGCCTTTTGATTATGATCGTCAGCGCGCCGGTCTGGGTCGCGATGGCGACAGCTTACTACATACCTCATAATGAACAATTTTATGATGTTTTAAACTCATCAAGTTCCTCCAGCCAATCAGAAGTGTCTTCAAAATTGAAAGAACTTCAAATAGGAATTGAGATAGGCTTTCTTGCCATTCTTGGCGCAACTTTTTGGGTTATCGGCTTCCTCTTCGAAGCCATCGGCGATGCGCAGCTCGCCGCCTTCATCAAAAAGAACAAAGGCTATGACGGGCCTGCGGATGAGAAACCCGTCATGGATACGGGCCTCTGGAAATATACGCGCCATCCAAATTATTTCGGCAATGCCTGTATGTGGTGGGGGATTTGGATTGTCGCCTGCTCCGCGCCTTGGGGCTGGGCCACAATTTTCGGCCCCATTATCATGACACTGCTACTCACCAAAGTGTCAGGCCGTGACCTACTCGAGCGCGATATGGGCCGCCGGAAAAACTATCAGGCCTATATCGAGCGCACGAGCGGCTTCTTTCCGCTCCCGCCTAAATCAAAGTCATAAAAAAGCCCGGTCGCAATGCCGGGCTTTCGTAAATTTCTAATGAGCAATGGCCTAGTTAAAGACGCTTGTATCGCTACCCAGCGGATCCGGGCCGAAACGGTTAGGTCCATCCGTCCCTTTCTGACAGTAAAAGAATAACAACACTAAACTTACAAGTGGGACAAGCGACAATAAGTACCACCAGCCGCTTCTGTCGGTGTCGTGTAACCGACGGATCGCAATCGCAATACTCGGAAGTAGAATCGCTAACAGCGCAATCCCGATGATAATTGAACCTACAGTCTCTCCCAAAAGCCCGGACAATAGCCCAATAATCAAATACCCGATCATAATCGCCAGGAAGGCCCACCAATATTCCGAGCGCGATGACCTCCCGCTAAAATCCGTATATCTCGCAAAGAACGATTTTGTAGCGTCCACAAATCCCATGGGTCTCTCCCCCTAACTGTTTCGAATCAGAGGAACATAACAGGTAATTCGTCGGTGAAAAGTACAAAGCCACAATTCGAAGTCGTAAAAAAAAGCCCGGTCTAAATGACCGGGCTTTTCTCCAATTTACGAATTTGAAGTCAGCTAGTTAAACCGCTCCGCCCAATGGATCAGGACCATATTGGTTCGAGCCAACTGTTCCTCTTTGTGTGAAGAAAATCAAAGCCACGACAATGTTGACCAGAGGAATTAAGAGGAGGATAACCAACCAACCGGTTTTGTCCAGATCATGAAAGCGACGAATCCCAATCGCGATGAAAGGGATAATAATCGCTAGACTGAATACCATTGATACAAGCCCGCCGATTGTTTCGCTCAAAGCTCCCAAGACACCAATCAAAATGTTTATGATGAATATGCCAAGCATCGCCCACCAAAATTCTGATCTTGCCGATCGTCCGTCAAACTTCACGTAGTTCGAAAAAAATGCCTTTACGGCGTCTGCAAATCCCATAGGTCTCTCCCCTTTGTCATGGATAGGGCAGACATAGCAGGGATTCGCGTAGTGAAAAGCCAAAAAAAAGAAACTCGGTCCCAGCTGAAACCTTGCGGTTTCAGCGCTCCGTTACAATTGATCCCCCCGGATCGATTGTAGCCACTATGCGTGTTTGAATATTCGGCGACGCTCCACGCTGCTCGGAATATTCATGGATTCTCGATATTTCGCGACCGTACGACGCGCAATATCTATGCCTTGATTGCGTAAAAGCTGGACCATTTTATCGTCTGAAACGATGGTCGAGGCGGTTTCTTCGGAGATCAAAATCTTGATTTTATGGCGAACTGCTTCAGCAGAATGCCCTTCCCCGCCGTCAAGGCTGGGAATTGCAGCCGTGAAGAAGAACTTCAGCTCGAATAATCCGCGCGGTGTATGCATGTATTTTCCGCTGGTCACACGGCTGACTGTGCTCTCGTGCATTTCAATCGCATCTGCAACATCGCGTAATTTCAACGGGCGAAGATGGTCAATTCCAAAGGCGAAAAAGCCATCCTGCTGCTTCACGATTTCCGAACTGACTTTCAGAATTGTTCGGGCGCGTTGATCGAGTGACTTTACAAGCCAATTCGCATCCGCGTGACACTCAGAAATAAAAGTCCGCGCCGCATCGTCATCGCCGCCGGCCTTTTTTATCTCGTTATAATAGCGCTTATTCACTAAGACGCGCGGCAAAGTGTCGGCATTTAGCTCCACCGACCAACCGCCATTTGAGGTTTCGCGAATATAGACATCCGGCTCGACCACGCCCGCCATTGTTCCGCCATATGCCTGCCCCGGTTTCGGGGAGAGCTTGCGCAGCATCCCAATCATGAGTTTTAGCTCGTCAATCTTCACATCGCATAGTTTGGAGAGTTTCGAGAGATCATGCTTGGCCAGCACTGTCAAATTATCCAAAAGCAATTGCATTGGCGAGTCTAGCGCGCCCATTTCGCGAAGTTGCAAGCTTAAGCATTCCGGTAGAGATCGCGCAAATAATCCTGTCGGCTCCAGCGTTTGGAGTTGGACTAAGACAGACGAAATCTGCGCCTCGCCTACGCCTAAGTTTTTAGCGGCCTCCGCAGGGTCCAATCGCATATAGCCGGCGTCGTCTACATGTCCGGCCAGATAATCTGCTACCAGACGATCCCGAACAGATAGCCGCAAGTGAGGCAATTGACTTTGAATATGGTCGCTGAGTGTCACTTCGGCGGCGTTATTAGCCATCGGATCAAAATCGCCCGAGCCTGAAAAACTGCCATTACTATTGTTGCGGGACCAATCGACGGATCCGCCGACGTCAGCCCCTGTCGAGTCAGGCGCAAGCGCATGATCCGGCGTATCCATATCGGACATCGCTTCACTGGAGGACACTGTATCCGTCGATATAGTTGGCGTTTCAACTGCGGCATCAACGGCTTCACCGCGCCGATTTTCATCGCCGGTTCCGCGCTCCAGCAGCGGATTTTTTTCCAATTGCTCTTCGACGAAAGCCGAGAGCTCTATGTTGGAGAGCTGCAACAGCTTGATCGCTTGTTGCAATTGAGGCGTCATGGCGAGCTGTGCGCCCTGCCGTGCCTGTAATTTTGGGGCCAAAGCCATACCCACACCCGTTCCTGTTCACATTTCCCCACTTTGGGGGGTATCGGTTTGTTCCGACTTAGAAGAAGGCATAGAGCAGAAGGCTTAATATCCGGTTTGCGGCATGAAAATTGCTTTCGCCCGTTTTTAGCTCACGACTTCTCTGGCAATTCTCAAGACAATGTGACTGGGATTCCGAAATTGCCTGACCTACGGCGCGACATCTTTTACGCTACAAAGAACGGAATAAATTTTGTCTCTCTCATATCTGTCTAAATTAACTTTGGCTACAGCCATTGCTGTTTGCTTAGCCGCACCGGCTTACGCCCAATCCTCAAATGATGATGTTGTCATCGTGACCGCGCAAAAGCGCGAGCAGAGCCTGCAAGATGTGCCGTCTTCAGTCGCTGTTTTGCGCGATGACGTTCTGGACACAATTACATCCGGCGGTGAAGATATACTGGCTCTGTCAGGTCGCGTGCCCAGCCTTTACGCCGAAAGTTCTTTTGGCCGGACTTTCCCGCGTTTCTATATTCGCGGTCTTGGAAACACAGATTTTGACTTGAACGCTAACCAGCCCGTCAGCCTTGTCTATGACGGCGTTGTCCTTGAAAATCCGGTTCTCAAAGGCTTCCCTGTCTTTGACTTGGACCAAGTCGAAGTTCTGCGCGGACCACAAGGGACATTATTTGGACGGAACACCCCAGCCGGTGCCGTAACCTTTACAAGCGCAAAGCCGACCGAGGAAACCGAAGGTTATGTCCGCGCCGCCTATGGCCGGTTCAACACGGTTGATTTGGAAGGCGCTGTTTCCGGCGCACTGGTGGAGGATAAAGTCAAAGCCCGTCTCTCCGGCATCTACCAACGCAGTGATGACCGTGTCGACAATTTAAACCCAAATGGCGATCAAGGCGGTTTTGAAGAATTTGACGATTTTGCCGGACGTCTCCTTGTTGAAATCACGCCCGATGATCGGTCCTCTTATCTGATTAACGTTCACGGACGGCGTCTACGAGGCGGTAGCCGAACCTTTTTCGCTAATGGTATTCAGCCCGGCACAAACGAGCTTGTTGACGGCTTTGACCGTTTTGAGGCTATCCAAGATTCGGTCCAAGTTTCTAAAGTCGATAATGTCGGTGTCAGCCTGACTGCCAATTGGGACAATGTTTGGGGTGGCACGCTGACGTCTATCTCCGCCTATGAGCAAGTCAAAAATTTTGCGCGAGGTGATGTTGACGGTGGGTTTGGGGCCGCTTTCCTTGGCAATAGCTCACCGGGCTTCATCCCTTTCCCAGCTGAGTCCGCTGACGGCGTGACAGCCCATGGTCAATATACGCAAGAATTTCGTTACAACCGCGACTTTGGCAACACCCTCAATTTGACACTGGGCGCTTTCGCGTTCCACGAAGATTTAGACCTTGAGAACATTTCTTATGACTCGCTGTCTCCCGGTAATCCGATCAACGCTTATGGAACTCAAAATCAAGAAACCACATCTTTGGCTCTTTTCGGCTCTGCCGCTTTGAAGGTCTCGGATCGCCTGACCGCAACAGGTGGTCTGCGCGTAACCGATGAAGACAAAGACTTCACGGCGGAACGGTTTATCGGCCCGTTTGGTGCGCCGCCGCTTGGTCCGCTGACAGAGGATCTCGGCGATACAGTCGTAACAGGCGATTTCGCACTTGATTACGTTCTGAACGATAACATCAATATTTACGGGCGCTATGCGCGTGGTTTTCGCGCGCCAAACGCTCAGGGCCGGATCCTGTTTGGGGATTTTGTCACGGTCGCAGATACTGAAACCATAGACAGCTTGGAAACAGGCATCAAAACGCGCTATCTGGACGGCAAAGCCACGTTGAACGTCAGCGCCTATTATTTCGAAACGAAAGATCAGCAGCTGACGGCCGTCGGCGGGGCGGGTAACTTTAACCAATTGCTCAATGCGGAGAACGTTCGCGGACAAGGCGTTGAAGTGGATGCAACCTTCAATCCAATTCAACGACTACAGCTAACGGGCGGCATTTCTTACAATGACACGGAGATCATTGATGCAGGCCTACAAGCCGGTGTCTGCGGCGCGCCTTGTACCGTCTTGGATCAGATCGACCCGGTTACGGGACTAGCCTTCATTGACGGTAATTCCTTGCCAAATGCCCCGAAATGGATCGCCAATGCGACGGCGGGTTACAGCATACCTGTCACAGATGATTGGGATATCTTTGCCTTTGGCGATATTGTTCACCGGTCTTCGACCAATTTCTTCCTCTATGAGTCCGTCGAATTCAGCTCTGACCCGTTGACGGAGATTGGCCTGCGCGCCGGTGTCCGCAAGGATGACTTCGAACTTGCCGGATATGTACGAAATGTCACAGGCGTCGTGCAAGCAGAAGGCGGCGTTGATTTCAATAACTTCACCGCTTTCGTAAACGAGCCAACGCTCTACGCCGTGGAAGTCACAAAACGCTTCTAGCACAAACTACCTATCGCAATTTTTGGGCGGGTCTGTCATAGGCCCGCTCATGATAACGCGTGTAAAAATTTGCGGATTATCTCGCCCCGAAGACGTGATCTGCGCCATGGAAAACGGTGCGGGCTTTTTGGGGTTCATCGTGGAATGCCCGTCCAAGCGTAGGATTAGCGTCGCTGAAGCGTCGGGTCTCGCACAGTATTCCGGCGATACTCCCAGAGTCGCGGTAACCGTCAATCCATCTGATGAATTGATTGACCGCATTCTTTCCGAGATGAAGCCGGATTTCATTCAATTGCATGGCGACGAAACCCCTGCCCGCGCAGCGGAAATAGCGAAGCGCTGCAAAATCATCAAAGCCTTAGGCATCGCCTCGGATGCCGATATGAAAACCGCAGAGACCTATGCGGGCGTCGCCGATTTCATCCTTTATGACGCCAAGCCCCCTAAAGACGACGCCGTGCGCGGCGGGCATGGCGTAGCGATTGATTGGGATATTATTGCCCGCGCGCCGACGCCCAAAACATTTGCGGTTGCGGGGGGGCTTACCCCCGACAATGTAGCTCTGGCCGTTTCTGCGACTCGCGCATCAATTGTCGATGTCAGCTCTGGCGTTGAAGTCAGCGCAGGCGTAAAGGACCACTCGAAAATCACTGCTTTTATGGACGCTGTTCACAATGGGTAATCAATCTTTTCCAGACGAAAATGGCCGCTTTGGCGAGTTTGGTGGACGCTATGTCGCCGAGACCCTCATGCCCCCGATCCTTGAGCTTGAGAAAGCCTATGAAGAGGCAAAAGCCGATCCTGCGTTTCGAGAAGAGCTGGATTATTTCCTGAAGCACTATGTGGGCCGCCCGAGCCCGCTTTATTTTGCAGAGCGCCTGACGGAGGCCGCTGGCGGCGCGAAAATCTATTTCAAACGCGACGAGCTGAACCACACCGGCGCGCATAAAATCAATAATTGCATGGGCCAGCTTTTACTCGCTAAACGGATGGGCAAAAAACGCATCATCGCCGAAACGGGCGCAGGTCAGCACGGCGTCGCGACAGCCACCGTCGCAGCGCGGCTCGGCATGGAATGTATTGTCTATATGGGCGCGGTGGATATTGTTCGGCAAAAACCGAACGTCTTTCGCATGCGCCTCCTTGGGGCCGAAGTTCGCGCGGTGCATTCCGGCACAGCGACACTCAAAGACGCGATGAATGAAGCCTTGCGCGATTGGGTCACGAATGTCGGCGAGACGTTCTATTGTATCGGCACAGTCGCAGGGCCGCATCCCTACCCCGCCATGGTCCGCGATTTCCAAGCCATCATTGGGCGCGAGGCGAAAGATCAAATCCTCGAAGCCGAAGGTCGCCTACCCGACGCTGCCGTCGCCTGTATCGGCGGCGGGTCCAATGCGATGGGCTTGTTCCACGAATTTGTGCAACATAAAGAGGTTCGCCTCATCGGTGTGGAGGCGGCGGGGAAAGGCGTGAAATCAGGTTTGCATGCGGCGTCTCTGACGGGCGGCTCTCCCGGGATTTTGCACGGCAACCGCACATACCTTTTGCAGGACGAACATGGGCAAATTGCGGACGCGCATTCTATATCTGCGGGACTCGATTATCCCGGTATCGGACCGGAGCATTCCTATCTACACGACATTGGCCGCGCGGAATATGTCAGCGCGACGGACGACGAAGCCCTGCATTGGTTCCAAGAATGCGCGCGACTAGAGGGTATTTTGCCCGCATTAGAACCAAGTCATGCGATTCCAAGGACAGTGGAACTCGCGAAAGAACTCGGCAAAGACGGGCTCATCATCATGAACATGTGCGGCCGCGGCGACAAAGACGTGTTCACGATTGCGGATGCGTTAGGTGAGCATATTTCGGAGGGCACGGAGAGTTGAAATCAGAAAATTTTGCTGAAAAATATATAAGTCTTTTCATCACCCTATGTGTTTTATTTTCAATATTGCTTGGTTGTTCTAGGATTTCGAATGGAGATAAAAACAACATTCTCAAATATATAGACTTAACGGTAATAGAAGGACATGTAGTTACTGAAGATTGCGGACTAGAGGAAAAGTTTCCGGAGTTCGACAATGATAATCTTATTTGCATCAGGCAAACAGACCCTCTTTATGATAACTTTAATGCAGAAGCCTTTATTGAAAGAGGTATTTACCTACCAAATGAAATTGGATCCTCACTCGAAGAAACAGGTTGGTTGAAGACTTATTATTCAGATCTTCGCGAGCAAGAATTTAATAAAACGGGTCGACTACCTGCGAAATCTGACTTCATAGGGTTCTACGAAAAAGAATACCAAAATCAGAAATGTAAAGTTATTTTAAGAGACATAGACCTATTGTTTCACACTCCAATTTTGAGGTTGAAGATAAGCAGTCCTTTGAAAGAGGTTGAAGCACAATTGAAAGACGAGACTTACAGCTTCAAAATTCAAAAATATAACTATTACGCTTACTTACTTGAAACAGAAGGTGTTTGTTAAACACATTCCATGACCCACCGTATCGACCATCAATTCAGTCGATAGAAATCCATGATCCTGAACTCTCACCTTCCCATTAAAGCCTGGCTAGACCCGAAAACCTCGCGTCTGCCGGGAGTTCAGCCCGTTGACATCAATGACTGGCTTCAGCGGTCAGATGCACTCGACGCCCAAATAAAATATCGCCGCGACTTAGTCGCGCGAAAGCGGGAGACGGTCTTTCAAACCACGCCCGAGTCCGAGGCAGCCTGCACGGAGTTGCGCGATATAATCCATGCCGAAACGCTGCAAGATTGGACGGGGTTCGATCATCCCTTACTAGAGGCAGTGGTGAACACCCATTCAGACCCTATTCAATTTAGTGTTGGCAGATGTACCTCATGTCTAGATCATTATATCTTTTCGGCAGTATTGCACTCATGTCTCTTGGACCGACGTCACTCGCCATGGCTCAAGAGCTCCCTCCAGCATGCAGCCTTCCCAATATAACATATGAATTCGATCCCGGTGCGGCTTTGGACGAAGCGCCTTACATGTCTGACTTCGAATGCTTGATCCTTGGTGAAAATTATATGGGTGCGCCTGCCTGCGAATATTATAAAGCGGTGATAGCCGGCCCTCAAACAGCAGATAAAATATCAGAGGTCTGCTTCAAAGAGCTCACATCAACAGGCATCCCAAGAGAGTATAAGGCTGATAACATCCACCGCATGATTATCGAGATGGAGCCAGTTGAAAATGACAGGTTTGGCGGCTCTACTGCCTTAGCCCGCATAGTTTCGCGTGACTTGAAGCTCAACGATTCAAAGTGGTATGAGGCGACGACAGTTGCCTTATATGACTGCGGTGCCGCTTATGATGGAAAATCATATAATTAGGCGCGGTTCGCCGACTTTAATTTACGAATAGTGCTAGATACTGCGGCGCTCGCGCTTTAATAACCCGCTCCATGACGCACCGTATCGACCAGACATTCGCCGCCCGTAAAGCCGAGGGCCAAGCCGCATTTGTCGCCTATATGATGGCAGGCGATCCTGACCGCGCGACTAGCCAATCTTTCCTCAACGCCCTGCCCGACGCGGGCGTTGATATTATTGAGCTCGGCATTCCTTTTACCGATCCGATGGCCGATGGCCCCGTCATTGAAGACGCGGGCATCCGCGCGCGCAAATCCGGCACCACACTTTCCACCGTTTTGGAAATGGCGACAGAGTTTCGCAAATCCAACGACACAACGCCCATCATCGTCATGGGCTACGCCAACCCCTTACACCACATGGGCTACACCAAATTCGCCGCCGCAGCGAAGAATGCTGGCATTGACGGCGCGATCATTGTCGACTTGCCGCCCGAAGAAGATAGCGAATTACGTGCGGCATTCGAGATCCATGACCTCGCGCTTATTCGCCTCGCCACGCCAACAACGGATGCACAGCGCCTCCCCAAAGTCGTCGCGGGCACAAAGGGCTTTGTCTATTACGTTTCTATGACCGGAATTACAGGCGCGAGTTTTGCGCAGGCTGGCTCTGTCAAAGACCAAGTCACCCGCGTGCGCAGCGCCTCAAACCTGCCCGTCGTTGTCGGCTTTGGCGTGAAGACACCAGAGCGCGCCCGCGAGGTCGCGAAAGATGCCGACGGCGTTGTGGTCGGCACTGCGATTGTAAAAGCGCTGCATGAGGATGGCCCGGACATAGCGCTAAAGCTTATCCGCACGCTTGCCGACGCCACCCATTCAGGCTAGCAACTTCATATGAATTGGCTCCAAAAACTCACGCCGCCGGGCGTCAAATCCATCTTCACCAAGAAGGACACGCCCGATAATCTTTGGGTGAAATGTCCTAAATCGGACGAGATGATTTTTGCAGCAGACCTTCCCGGACTTTTGCATGTCACCCCTGCGGGTCATCATATGCGGATCGGTCCGGATCTGCGCATGCAATATACATTCGATGACGGCGAGTTTGAAACGGTCGAAATTCCGGCGGTCGCCAAGGATCCGCTGAAATTTAAAGACGATCAAAAATACACGGATCGCTTGAAAAAAGCCCGCGCGAAGACAGGTGATGATGACGCTATGTCCATTGGGGTTGGGGATATTCGCGGCATCAAAACCGTGGTCTTAGTTCAGAATTTCGCCTTTATGGGCGGCTCGCTCGGCATGGCTGCCGGGGAAGGCTTCATCCAGGCCGCAGAATATGCAGTGGCCAATAAGCTCCCCATGGTTGCCTTCACGGCCGCCGGAGGCGCGCGCATGCAAGAAGGCGCGCTGTCGCTGATGCAAATGCCACGCACCACGATTGCCGTGCAGGAAATGCGAGAGGCGAGCCTGCCCTATATCGTCGTCCTCTGCGATCCAACAACGGGCGGCGTCACGGCCAGCTACGCGATGCTCGGCGACATACATCTCGCAGAACCCGGAGCGCTCATCTGTTTTGCAGGCCCCCGCGTGATTGAAGAAACCATTCGCGAGAAATTACCGGAAGGCTTTCAACGCGCAGAATATCTGGAGGAGCACGGCATGATTGACCGCGTTGTCCCGCGCAGAGAGATGCGCAAAGTTTTGGGTGACATTCTGGCCGTCTTGATGAAACAGACAGCCGATCATGTTGTGGAGCCTGAACCTGTCTAAGCTCGACGCGGTATTAGCGCAGCTCACCGCGCTGCATCCCAAGAAAATTGACCTTGGCCTCGGGCGTGTTGAACGCGTCTTAAAGGCGCTTGGCAATCCGCAATTACGCCTGCCGCCTGCGGTCCATATTGCAGGCACAAATGGCAAAGGCTCCACAACAGCTTTCCTGCGCGCTATGATCGAAGCCAATGGCAAGACGGCGCATATCTACACTTCCCCGCATCTCGTTCGCTTTAGTGAGCGGATAACGCTGGCCTCGGAAGAAATTGCGGATGAAGCTCTACTGGATGTGTTGCAGCGCGTGATGGATGCAAATGGCGGTCAGCCTTTGTCGTTTTTTGAAGCGACAACAGCGGCGGCTTTTCTGGCTTTTTCGGAAGCCCCCGCAGACTACGCGCTCATCGAAGTTGGCCTCGGAGGACGCTATGACGCGACCAATGTGTTTGACCCTGTGGCCAGTATCATCACGCCCATAAATTACGATCATGCCGAATTTTTGGGGCGGGATTTGGCAGGTATCGCCCGCGAGAAAGCCGGAATTATAAAGGATCACGTTCCCGTGTTTGCAGGACGCCAAGAGGATTTGGTCAGCGCGGTTTTGCGTAATGAGGCTGCCAAACACCGCGCACCTATCCAGCTTTTGACGGAAGACTTCAGAGCGTACCGCGAGCAGGACCGGATGGTGTTTGACGCTGATGACGTGTTGATGGACCTGCCGCGACCCGCCCTCATCGGCGCGCATCAAATCGACAATGCGGGCGTTGCCATCGCCGCTGCGCGCAGCCTTGGCCTGCCGGATAAAGCAATTTCAAAAGGCCTAAAAACCGTCAGTTGGCCCGCCCGTTTGCAAAACCTGACCACGGGCCCTTTCGCTGAAATGATGTCGGAATCGGGCGGCGAGCTTTGGCTGGATGGCGGTCATAATCCACACGCAGCGGCGGCTCTCGCTAATGTCATGGCGGAGCTCCAAGATAAAACCGAGCGCGTGTTGGTATTGGTTATGGGGATATTGGGGAATAAAGACGCAGGCAAATTTCTGGACGCCTTTACGGGCCTCGCGAGTAGTGTCATCGCCGTCGATATACCGGGCTCTCCGGCGCTGGCCCCTGAGACCCTCAAAGAACTGGCAGAAAATCGCGGGATGATTGGGCAAGTTGGGAAAAATCTGACGGACGCCGTTCAACGTGCGATCAACACGGGGGAAGCCCTATCTCGCCAAGAGGTAACGGAACCGATAATCCCGCCGCGTGTCTTAATCTGCGGCTCTCTTTATTTGGCCGGGCAAGTCTTAACTGCTTAAAGCCACGAAACTTGCGCGAGAATTAGAGAATCCGAATAAAAAAAGCGGCCCAAAAGGACCGCCTCATTTTCATATAATTGCTGCCGTTAGGCGTGTTCTTCCAGCCATTCGGTCAATTTGACTTTGTTCATTTCGCCGACTTTCGTAGCGACAACTTGACCACCTTTGAAAATCATCAGCGTCGGAATACCGCGCACATGGAACTTACCCGGTGTGTCCGGGTTTTCCTGAATGTCCATTTTCGCGATCTTGACGCGGCCATCAAAGGCTTCAGAGACTTCTTCGAGAGCCGGACCCATTTTTTTACAGGGACCGCACCATTCCGCCCAAAAATCTAGTAACACCGGGGTGTCGGATTCGAGAACGTCGTCTGAGAAGGTGGCATCTGTAACAGCTGTAGTCGCCATAGGGCTCTCCTGAATGGAATCATCGTGTTGAGTTAAAAGTAGGAAGTGCAGCCACTTTTCGCAAGGCGGCATCCAGTAATGCATCAGGCAGAGCCATCAAATGCGGCCCATCTGTCCACAACAATGCGCAGTTAACAGTCCGTCCGGGGTAAATCTCGCGCGCAAGCTCGCGGTAAGCCGCCATCTGGCCCAGATAGAGATCTGCGACATCGGCGGCGTCGGTTGGCGGCGGACGATTGGATTTGTAATCAACAATGGTCACGATTTCCGGCGTCACACAGAGCCTATCGATTTGAGCATTTAGATACATGCCGACAGGCAGGCCTTTGGCCGACCCTGCCAAGCTGACTTCCGCCCTTGAGCCCGCCTCGAAGATATATGCAAAGTCGGGGTGTTCAAGTACGGCGAAAACCTCTCGCGTGATTTCCTCGCCCAATTCGGCTGGTAAGTCTGTGTAGCCGGATAGCATTTTCTGCGCCGTGTCACGGCGACGCTCGACGGGGATTTCCGGCAGGACTTCGAGTAGTTTATGGATCAGGTTTCCTCGGCGAAAAATGTTTGGATCAGACGACTCGCCCGGAGACCGAACTGCCATTTCGATAGGAGGATTGGACAGCAGATGAGACGGCGTCACGCGACGGCGGCGGCGGTCTTCCGGCGCGGGGTTGGTTGTAACCCATGCTGGTAGGGCCGCGGCCTCGGCCTGCGGCTCCACGTCATTTGCGACACACGGTTTTGGCAACGCGCCATATCGCAGGCCCTGTTCTGAATTCTTTTCGCCATCGCGCTGGGACGGCGCGTCATAGGGTTGTGCCGTCAGCGCCTCCATTCCGCGTTTCACCCATTCATACCAGCAGCCAGGTTTTAACTTTGCATTCGCTCGGCCGACATGCGGACCACAGACGATCAGGCGCGACTCTGCGCGCGTCATGGCGACATAAAGGAGCCGCAGTTGCTCTTGTTCGATGCGGGTTTTCGCAGCCTCTTTTAATGTCTCAACATAGGTCACATCAGCCTTGTTCCAAACCTGCCCGCCATTCTCATCTGGTAGTAAAACATCTCGCAGGGTGGGAATATTTGTTGTGTCAGGCAAAATCACGATGGGCGATTCCAAACCCTTTGCACCGTGGACTGTCATCACGCGCACTTCCGACAGGCCGCTGTCTTGCTCGCGTTTGATCTCCACATCGCCTTGGGAGAAGGCATAAAGGAAACTTTGAAGATTGGGTGCCGTGCGGCTTTGATGCTCCAAAGCCTGATGCAGAAAGGCTTCTAATGCGTCGCGAGCCTCAAGGGATAAGCGTTTATAGAACCGCTCGCGCATGGCCTTTCCGTTCGCATCTTGGTAATCCAACACGCGCGCATAAAAATCATAAGGCGTTAGGGTTTGCGAGAGCGCGACAAAGTCGGACAGCACCTTATGCGTATCCGGCATCCTGTCTTTCACCGATTCCCAGAGAGTTCCCGGACGATCAATCGCCACGCGCATCAGGTCATCATCATCAAACCCGAACAGAGGAGATTTCAACGTTTCCGCCAGTGACAGATTATCAGATGGCAAGAGGCACACACGCGAAAGAGCGATGAGGTCTTTAACGATTGTGGCCTCTGACAGCTTCAATCTATCCGCCCCCGCAATTGGAATTTCATGACGTTTGAGTTGGCGAATAATTGACTCAAAAAGAGGTCCTCGGCGGCGGACGAGAATGAGAACATCTTGCGGTTTGATGGGGCGGGTGCGTCTCAATTTTCGGTCGAACACCGGATCGCCGTTATCAATCCAGCCCTTAACCGTGGCCGCAATTGTTTTGGACAAAACCTCAATCTGATGTCCTTCCCCTGCCGCGTCGACCGGCGTCGTGTCCCAAGGCTCGTTATCCTCAAGTTTTTCCGGCGGCGGCGTTATCGGCCATAATTCGACGAGACCTTTGTCGTCGCGGTTGGCAATATGGCGGACCTCGTCACTCGCAGGCGGAAACGCCTCAGCGTTGAACATGGCCTGCATGCCGCCGCAGTCGAACAACACGGCATCTACAATATTCAAAACTTCCTGCGTTGAACGGAAAGACATGGCCATCTTGATGTCCGTCGTCGCATGTTCTGAGTGGCGGCGAATTTCTGTCAGAAATTGTTCGGGTCTCGCGCCCTGGAAACCGTAGATCGATTGCTTCTCATCTCCCACTGCAAAGAGTGTGCGCGGCTTCTTCGGATCATCATCCGGGTTGGGCTGGAAAAACGGCGCGGAGAGTATGTTGATAATGTCCCATTGTTCAGGGGACGTATCCTGCGCCTCATCCAAAAGAATATGCTTAATCCCACCGTCTAATTTATACTGTACCCATTCGGCAGCTTCCGCGTTTTGTAACAGTCGCCGTACGAAGAGAATTTGATCGGAATAATCAAGGCCTCGTACGCGATGTTTGGCTTCTACATAGAGGGCCGAAAAGCGGCCTGCGATGTGGAAGGCCGACTCCGTCAAGGCAAAAATATGTCCGGCGCGTATCGCTTCAACGGCCTCCATAATGTCGAGCGAATGCGTGTCGATCCAATCTTTCGCGATGTCGTCGGTTTTGGCGTAATAGAAGCTGGCACGTGTTTTTCCGGCCTGCGTGAAATAGAGTTGGCTCAACTGACTTAGCGCCTTCAGCGCGTCGGGTGCAGAGAGAGCTGCATCAACGAACACCGCTTTTTTGATATCATTCGCCCCGCCGGTTTTCAGCGCAGACGAAACCGAGCGCAATTGTTTGGGATCCATGCGATTCCATAAAGCTTCAGCGATTTTTACCGGGTCACGTTCTTTACCCAGTTTAAGGTTCTTGGCTAACCCGTCTAAACCCGCCGCTTGCCAAGCCGTTATCTTCTGCGGGCTAAGGGCTATCCATTTGAACAGGTCTTCCAAAGACGAGTCCGCACGCTCCAGAGTCAAATGCCTCAACGCCGTCGCAATTTCACCGCCCGGCGCATTCATCGCCTCTCGCAATATTTGCGTCGCCACCTCACCGCGCAGCTCCGCCATTTCAACATCATCGAGCGGCTCGAAGCCTGGCAATATTCCGGCCTCAATTGGAAAGCGTGACAATATCCGCTCGCAAAACGCATGAATGGTTTGAACCTTGAGCCCCTCGGGCGTTTCAAGAGCTTGTGCGAATAACTGACGCGCTTTTGATAGATCAACGGGCGGATTCAGTGTCTCCAAGTCGACACCAAACAGCTCAGTCAAAGCCTCACGAAGTGGCTCAGGGTCTAAAACCGACCAACTGCCTAATGTCTCAAATAATCGCTGCTGCATTTCCGACGCCGCGGCCTTTGTATAAGTCAGGCAGAGAATATCCGAAGGATTAGTTCCGCCGAGTAATATGCGCGAAACCCGGTCCACCAGCACACGCGTTTTCCCGGAGCCCGCATTGGCCGCCGCCAGACGTGTTCCCGATGGATCCGCCGCCATGCGCTGGGCGTTTGTTGCAAATTCCAATGGGGTCATATCGGAGGCAGCTTTAGGCATCGCTTTCGCCTCCATCCATACCGGCCCATTCCGCACGGCGCGCCAGCTCATCAAAATCCGACCAGCTGTTTGTATATTGGGCGCGTACCTGCGATTCATATGGCGTCTTCGGATCGTCATATCTGTCGATGAGTTTCGTTAGCGTTTCAACGGACTCATCCACGAGCTCATCAACGGATTTCTTCTTTCCTATGGGCGTATATTTAAAATCGTCATTAGAGCCTTTGACCCGCATATAACCGAGGCGGGCGGTCCCTGCCGCTTTGTGGTTTTTCAAACCACCCTCACGCAAAATGAATGCCGCGAGAGGGAGCTGCGGATCAAATCCTGCGGCGACTTCACTGTCACTTGCGGGAGTGCCCGTTTTAAAATCTACGAAACCGTAACCCTCCATGCCGCGTTCGACATAATCCATCTGTCCGCGTATGGTGAAATCGCGGTCCGGGATTTTGGCTTTACCCCAGACTTCCAATCCCTCTTGCTTATAGCCCTCTGCGTGCCGCGCATTCATTTCCGCCCGAAGGCTCTCCGCAATAGCTTTAAAACGCGCGCGCTCTTTGGCGATGACTTCGGGAGTGTATTTATACTCGACGAATGCGGTATTAAACGCCTCGACCAGCTTGGCGTCATCCATTTCCGTGAATGGGGCTTTGTTCGCCTTGAGGAAGTTCTCAATGCCCAAATGAATGGCCGATCCAAATTCTGACGCTTCGTTCTGGTGGTCCAAATCTTTTAAGCGTTTCAGGCCCAACACATGTTTTCCATAGATCGAATAAGGATCGCGGATGAAGGTTTTGACCTCTGTGATGGACAGGCTGCGGCCTTTATCCGTCGTCCAACGTTTGTCTGTCGGCGGCATAGGCTTAGGCGCTGTGGCGGGTGTCACATGTTCGGCTGCGATAAAGTCCATTTTTCGGGCAATTTCTAAATAATGATTTGCCGTGCGAAGACGGGTCTCTACTATTTTTTTGTCGCCATAAGCCCCTTGCAACAAGGTTTTCAACCGCCACACCCAGCGGGACGCAATGGTAGGCCCGGAATCTGACCGCTTTGAGCGGCTCAAAAATACTTTCGGATTGGACGCGAGTTCGAAGAAGTCATGTGCGGCCAAGCCATAACGGCGCTCGGGCAATGACAGTTTCATATCTTTGCGCATCCCGCGTGACAAAAACGGCCCCGGCGACGGGGCGGCAGGCCAGACGCCCTCATTTAATCCGCCGAGTATTATAACATCCGCCTCCAACATCCGCGCCTCCAACGGTCCTAATATGGATAGCCGTGGATGTGTGCCGCCGCGCGGACGCACGACAATCCCCGTCATGAGTTGCCGCATGAGGCGTAAAAATCCGGTCGCATCCACTTGCGGCAAATTATGCCCATAAAGTATGATGTTTTCCAATAACTGCGCCGCCCGCTCGCCCGCTTTACCGCTCCAGAGATAGTGGCTGCCATGATGGTCGGGGCGTGTGGCAATGTGTTCAGACGCGGTAATAAGTGCTGACGCCCAGACGGGCGCACCGGCTTGGCCTTGCAATTCGGTTAGGGGCTTGAGGGTATCCGTTAAGGCAATTTCAATCTCGTGCAATCCGGGCTTCGGCGCATGGCGATCTCCCCCTTCGCGGTAGACCTGAAATTCAATCTCGTGCCAGATTTTCAAAACTTGTGATGGCTCTTGGCCTAATCCTGTCAGGCCGTGACCAAAAATCACTGCCTTGGCCAATGCGCTGTCCGGTTTTTGTGACGTGAATAGTACTGCTTCTAAAAATACGCCAATAGAAGTTTCCGCCAAGGGCTCACCTTGGGACATATCCACGTCAACATCCCAGCGGGCCAAGCGCGCACGAACGCGTCTCGCCAAGGCTTGATCGGGCGTTACGAGCGCGGCGGTTTGGGATTTCTCTTCTAACGCCTCCCGTAGGATGAGGGCAACGGCGAGAGCTTCCTCCGCGTCTGATCGCGCTTCTATGAGAGACAGGCCATTAACGGCGTCGTCAAATATCTCCTTGCCGGAATCTCTCTCCAATTTCTCAATGCGTTTCAACCAATCTGATGTTCGAGAGGCCGGGACGAGCGCTTCTTCCAGGACTCGGGTTCGGGCAAGCCGGGTTTTATTTATTGAATTATCTTCGACAATATCCGCCACAAAATCTCGGACACCCCCGCGATCAATTTCCAGATCATTGATAAGCAGCTTCATCGCATATTGCGGATGTTGCTCGTCAATGCTGTCCCATGTCTCATCATTATCCGTCGCTTGAAATCCCGGCAACACGACGAGGCCTTTCGGTAGGTTCGCGACCACACGCATCAGGCGGCGGGTCGCCCGCAGGCTACCCGTAGAGCCAGCAATGATAACGGGATGGTCCGGCGGATTTTCCGTCCAATGATCAACGAGCGCATCCAGCAATTTGACTTTTCGCGTTTGTGGTTCTTCCATATTTAATTCTGCCAGCCGTTCAGGCCAAAAGTCTTGAATAATTTTATAGAGCGTGGCGGCGTCTTGGAAATGTTTGGCGGCCTCCCCTATCAACCGAGCCCAAGCGTCGGTCTCGGTTAATTTAGCTTCCTCTAAAGCTGCGTCGTCTAAAATTGCGAGTAGCGGGTCTGCCATCGCCAGTGCCGTCGCGGCGTCCAAAGGCAAGTCCATCGCGCGTTCATGGTAAGCCGCCACGACCCGTGCCATTTCAAATCGGCGTAGAGTTCCGTCAATGGCAGGCCTTACTTTGCCAACCAATTCACCGGGTTCAAATGGCGGTTCTTCGGGATCGATGTCAGCCAAAGGACGCAGCCGCGGGAGCAACGCCGCGCGGATATCATCTTCTGCCGCTGCTCTCACAAAGGCCTCACCCATTCCGCGCACAGCCCGGCGGGTTGGTAATAGGATCAGTCCGGATTGCAGCTCATCGCCATAACGGCGGCGGAGACCTGTCGCGAGCCTATCCAAAAACGGAACGCCGGACGGCATATTATAGACATGCGGCGCGCTCATTTTTCAAGTCTCGACTTTTTTGTTTGCAAAATCTTTTGCGCTTCCTCGCGCGCTTGCGGGTCGCCAACATGCATCCAAAACCCGTCCATAGGATAGCCATATAACGTACCAGCTGCCAAGGTATGGGCCCAAATTCGTTTTCGCGTAAAGGGCTCCACAGGCTCCTTCGCGAGGCGGTCTAACTTCGTGATTTGAACACCTGCATAAACATAGGGCGCTGTTTCGCGATCTCCTCGATACTCGGGCCGCCCGTCATGCCCAAAAAGAAAATCGCCCTCGCCGTCATACCCTAAGGTGCGGTCCACAGGGGCGAGCACGAGAAGATCATCCATGATGTCCCCATCCCACCGCGCGAGAAGGGACGGTATCAACGGGGTCTCACCCTCCTGCCAGATCGCATCTATATTACAGACGAAAACGGGGCCTTCGCCTAACAGGGGCAGAGCTTTGACCATGCCGCCGCCGGTTTCCAATAACCTTTCCCGTTCATCGGAAATAATGATTTCAGGACCGGCGTTGCGTGCGTTCAAATGCGCCTCCAAATGATCTGCATGGGCGTGGACATTGACCACGGCGCGCTCAACCCCCGCCTCATTTAATCGGTCCAGCATATGATCGACCAAAGGTTTGCCCCCGACCTCGACCATCGCTTTCGCGCGGTCATTGGTGAGAGGACGCATCCGTGTGCCGTGTCCAGCTGCGAGAACCATGGCGGTGTTAATCATGACAATTCTCCGGGCAGATGGCGCTCGAACCATTGCCGCAAATCTACAAATGTCTCGCAGCTCAAGTTCTTGACGAAGTGCGCGTGCACGCGGGGGATAAGGTCACGGTAGGATGGTTTGTCATCGCGTTCAGCAAGCCGAACAAAAATACCTAGAATTTTCGCATTTCGCTGCGCGCCCAAGACGGCATAGGCCCTACGGAACCCAGCCTCGTCAGAGAGCTTCGCTTGTTCGCAAAATTGCGAGATGAGCGGGTCTATTAACTCAGGCGATACGTCACGGCGTGCATCTTCCAGAAAACTGACGAGATCATAGGCGGGATGCACAAACAATCCATCTTGGAAATCGATTAGACCGACTTTCGAAACGGAGTCCCGTTCCGGCAACCAGAACAAGTTTTCGGCATGGAAATCCCGCAATGCCAGTCCCGGCGCATACGCATCCAAAACCTCAAACAACCCCCGCCAGATTGTGTTCCATTCAGCGCGCGCCCCTACGGAAATGCCCGCGCCTTTATCTTTAGCATACCAATCCAAAAATAAATGCGTTTCCGTCAATAGCGCCGTTTCGTCATAGTCGCGGACGCGCCAGCGCGCATCTATGAACGACATCTTGGCTGGAAAGGAACTACGGTAAATTTCGGCCAAACATTCAACCGCCGCCTCGTAGAGAGGAGCTTCCATCGACGGGTTAGCCTCAATCACATTGGCATAAACGCCCTGCCCAAAATCTTCGAGCAGAAGGAGCCCCGCCTCCAAATCCGCCGCCAAAATCTTCGGCGCGGAAAAACCGCGAATGACGAGCTCATTTGCAAGGCACGCAAAGGCAGCAGGTTCGGGTCCGGCTAATCTCGCCAGTGCATTATATCCCAAAGCCGCGCGATCCGCCGCGCTGGCCCCTTCAGGCTCGGCAGGCGCTTCTGCTCCGCGCGGCGCATCCATCAGGACCGCGACCTCATCACCGTGTGTGAGCCGGAAATATCGCCGTGTTGAGGCATCGCCGGGAAATCTTTCCACTTCTGCCTCACCCCATCCTGAAGCCGCGATAAAAGCGCGTCTTTCCGCTTCTCGTTCAGACATCACGCCCGTCCCATCCCGTGAGGGCGACACGACGGCCCTCCCCTTCAAATTCGACTTCAATTTTGAGGGCATCATACGGCAGCAATGCGCCTAATCGATCAGGCCATTCCAATAGGCAAACATCCTCGCCCATTGCGTCCATCAGTCCCAGCTCATAGGCTTCTTCCTGATGCTCCAAACGATAGAGGTCGCAATGCCACAGCGTGTAGCCCGGGACGTCGTAAGTTTGGACCAGCGTATAGGTCGGCGACGGCACAATTTCATGCGGCAGAACACTTTGTATTAGCCCGCGAACCAATGTCGTTTTGCCCGCACCCAGTCCCCCAATAAGCGCGACCGTGTCGCCCGGCTTTAAGGCGCGGCCCAAACGCGCACCCAATTCGAGCATTGCAGCTTCATTTATGACGGAGAGATATTCCACAGTGACAGGTCTAGCGCCTTGCAATCACGGTGCAAGCGCTTAGATATTTCGAGAACACATCGAACCCCAATGAGAGCTTTCCATGCCTAAAATTATTTTTATCGACCACGCCGGTGAACGCCGCGAAGTTGAAGCCAAAAACGGAACGTCCGTTATGGAAGCTGCCGTCCAAAATATGATTCCCGGCATTGATGCGGATTGCGGCGGGGCCTGCGCCTGCGCGACCTGTCATGTTTACGTCGGCGAAGCGCATCTTCCGAAGCTGAAGGAAAAAGACGATATGGAAGATTCCATGCTCGACTTTGCGGAAGCCGTCCAAGACAACTCCCGCCTCAGCTGTCAGATTTTGATGAAAGATGAGTTGGACGGAATTGAAGTCAGCACACCGGAGAGCCAGTAATTATTACTAATCTGTTCGGCCTAAGTTAGGTCCCCCCGGATTGCATTTAAGCCTCACCCTTCAAACAATTCCGGGTGCCCCGCATCAACAGCGGCTTCTTTCGGGAGGTAGCATGTCACATGCGTGCCCTCCCCTTCGTCGCTTTCCAGCTCCACCCAGCCGCCATGGCGCTCGACAAACCTTTGCACGAGGGCGAGGCCCAGGCCCGCTCCGCCTCTGGAGCTTTCAAAGCTTTCAAAGACCTGACTTTGTTTATCGGTCGGAATGCCGACGCCGTCATCCTTAACCCAAATTTGCACACCTCCGCCCGGCGCACGTTTACCGCCGAGCATGATGAGTCCGCCGGGTTTTGTGAAGCGCAAAGCGTTGGATAAGAGATTATAGACGACTTGTTTGATGCGCGTTTGATCGGCACGGATCACGCCGATATCCGGCGCGCAATCCAGCTCCATTGAGATTTTTGTGTCATCCGCTTTGGTCGCGACATAATCCAGCGCTTGGGAGAGCACGTCATAAACATCAACATCCCCCAAATCTAAATCGAGGACATTGGCCTCAATCGCGGCAATATCCAAAATATCGTCGATAATCTTGGCGAGGTCTTCTGACGCACTTTGAATAGCAAAAATATATTCGCTTTGCTTGTCATTCATCGGGCCAGCACCTTCATTTTGCAGGAAGTCAGCATAGCCGGAAATCGTCGTCAACGGCGTGCGGAGTTGATAGCTGACATGACCCACAAATTCAGATTTCATGCGGTCGGCCTCTTCCAAGGCTTCCGCCCGTTCGATCAAAGCGGCCTCGGCTCTGCGAGCGGACGTCACATCGTCCCAAGCCACGAGGGTCGCTCCATCCGGCAGAGGCTTGGATAGCCATGTCAACGTTTTATCGTCAGACCGGCGGATTTCGCCCTCGACCTGACGCCGGACTTCGGGATTAGAATCCGTCGCGCGAGCCTTTAGATCATCCCAAAAATGGCGCTTATGGTAGAGCGGAAGACACAGCTCAATCAGCGCAGAGAAACGCGGAAACTCTTTTAGATCATCTTCCGATAGGCCCCACATCCTAGCAAAGGCATTGTTATGAATCTTCAACCGCCCATCTGTGCCAAACACAGCAATCCCTTCTGACAATTTATCAAGTGTCGCACGCTGCACATTGATGAGCGTGCCCAGGCGGCCTTCGAGATCAATCCGGTCCGTCATGTCGGAGAACATAAGCGCGATGCCGCCTTGCGGGTCTCGCATCCTAACGAGACGCAAAGTCCGCCCATCTTGTAAATGCCAAAGGTCCGGCGGCATTTCAGCCGGCCATTCTGTGTAAAGGCTCAGCTCATTCGCTTTCCAACTGCTGTGATCAGGTTGCGCCGGGACTTGCGCCCGCTCACGCATGTGATCCAGCCATTCACCGTGACTTGGACGATCGCGCGACCAGGCCTCGTCCAGACCAAACATGCGGCGGAAAGCCTCGTTCTCGAAACTGGCTTTCTTGTCGCTCCCAAAGATCACAACGGCTTCGTCCATAGAATTTAGCAGATTATCATGAGCCTCGACATGTTGATTGAGTTTCAGACGCAGGTCTTCTGTTTCGTCCGCGTCCGTGGCAATGCCGGCCAAACCGCCATTGATCGGGAAGAGCGAGATATTGGTTGCCCGCCTTTCCCCGGCGAGAACAATGTGACGGGTCGCATCGCGCGGCGCTTGTTCGGAGAGCACGGTCCGGGCATCTTCGCTGGACTGATGGTCTAAATGGATTTGGTTTTTCGTGACGTCACGCACATCCGATGCGCCGACGGCATCAACATAGGCTGTGTTGACCCAATTAATACGGCCTGCACTATTCATCCGCCAAAGCGGGAATGGCGCGCGGCTCATCATTTCGATAAAGGCAATTGGGTCTGTTTCAGACGTAATACGGGAGTTTTCAAAACGGGAAATCGCCGCCTTCTCATCCTCGCCGCGAATAGACGCGTCTTCCAGCCAGAGCACCACTTGTCGTCCTGCGACACGGCCGTCCGCCTCAATAATATTCCCTTCCGGCAAAACAATAGAGATCGAGAACGGCTCGCCCTTTGTCCGAAGGAATTGGATATAGGCCCGCAAGGGCTGCGAGTCCGCCCGCTCGGAAATCGTGTTCAAATCCGCAAGTCCGTCCAAAACCCGCATGGCCAATTGGCTGGACCGGCCCGGATCCGCGAACCGCATGATTGACGCCAGGGCTGCCGGACTGCCCAGGACCTTTGGGTCGCCCCACCCGGCGTCGGGCGCAATAGTTTCTTCCTCCCAGACTAGGATGAGTCCCGGATAGGCCCCCATGATGGAATCATATGAACCCAGTCGGCGGTCTAGCTCTGTGGCTTTCGTTTTCCAGCGCGAAGCTGATGCACCTTCTCGAAGAGAAAGCCGCAAAGCAAACATGACGGCGACAAAGGCGACAATGATTGCGCCAAATCCCACCCATGTCATGATGTCGGCGTCTGCAAACATGGACGTTTTCCCCTTGCGGCTCAGTGTAGAGCCAGTCTGTACGCATCATTGAATTTGGGGTCTACAGAACCAAACCCGTATGGGAAAGGTGTGATTGTAGTGGATTAAACAAATTTTGTGTGGGCGAACCTAACAGTCCTAACTTCCTAACATGGCGACGCCCTGACGGTAACGCAGCAGAACCCTGCAATTATAGAGCGGAGCTTCCGGTGGCCGAAATTGCCAAGCCTGAACCGCTTTAATCGAGGCATTGTCAAATGTTCCGCTAGGAACGGCGCGTTCAACTCGGACATTTTCGGTTGAGCCATCTTGCGCCACATCGAGCCGCATAATTGTCCACCCCTGACGGCCACCCCGAAAGGCTCTTTTCGGATAGGCAGGCATATCAAATTTCACGGCAGCCAGAGCCTCACCGCCGATACAGTCATCCGGGTCGGAATAGCCCTTCACCCAAGGATCAGGTGGATAAGCTGATTTGGGCATGAAAACGCTCGTAGAGCCGCATGCAGAGAGCCCAGCCGCAAATAATAGCCAATATGCCTTCATTCGCCTTCTCCAAACCCGGCTTCGACCAGTTTCGTCAGCGCGTCGACAACGACGCTCGCTTCTGGGCCTTCTGCGCTTACGGTAATATCCTCGCCACACGCCGAGCCTAAGAGCAAAAGCTCCATCACGCTATCGGCTTCAACACTTTCCGCGCAGACGTCATTATGACTACGAACACGCACATCCGCATTATAGCGCATAACACATTCCATAAATTTATTGGACGCACGGGCGTGTAATCCTCGTTTATTGACAAGGGTGAGTCTGACAGAGGCCGAGGTCATGGAGGCCTTAGCTCTCGCCTGATAGGATTTTAGACGCGATCGCGATGTATCGCTGACCGGCCTCTTTGGCCTTAAGGCTGGCTTCATCCAAAGTAGAGGTTTCACGAGCTTCCGCGAGTTTTATCAGCATAGGAAGATTAACGCCGGCCAAGACTTCGACTTTGCCATCTCGCAACATAGAAATCGCCAGATTTGATGGGGTTCCGCCAAACATATCTGTCAGCAAAATAACGCCCGCCCGGTTATCTACGCGCTCTACTGCTGCACGAATATCGGAACGGCGCTTTTCCATATCATCATCCGGCCCGATGCAGATGGTTTCCATCGCATCCTGCGGCCCCACAACATGTTCTGTTGCGCGGCGGAGCTCTATGGCCAATTGGCCGTGTGTGACAATAACGAGACCGATCAAGCCGATGATCCTAAATGTGTAAAACCGAAATTCACCCTAATCAAATTATTGCAGCACTGTGAAGCGTTAATTCGGCCTATTCTGCGGAATTAACAAAGCTGCCCCTTTGTGCCGCCTCTTGGCCAACTATGATGAGATTGGCTTGAGTCTCGTCCCGATGCTTTTTCAGATATTTCATAAAGGGCGTTCCGCCCGTTCCGACATCCGTATCATTCCCTGCGGCATTGCGGCTTTGTTTGTTTATATAGCTCGCCGCATATTCGAGATGGCGGCTTCTAAAGTCGGCAACAGCCTGAACATTTGCATTATAGGCGCGCGAGAGATCGGCGTCCTTCGCCGTTATTACAAAGTCGCGCAAACCACTGTGATTTCGCAAATCATCGATGAACCGACGATGCCCGGGCGGACGATAAATATGCAGCTCGTCCAGATAGGCTTTCATCGGGTCGGCCGCATGACCAATTCCCAGCAGCGCATCCATGCACGGCACGATAGACGATTGCGAACCTGTCTGCCCGCGATAGCTTTGCGCTGCACCGTTATGGGCTTCCACACCTTCATACATGACCCCGTTCGGCAGAGCAGGATTATCTTTCCAACCGTGAATATAGGGCCGAACGCGTTCAAAATAAGCGTAAGGATCACACCGTTCCGGCATACGATCAAATATGTCTTTCAGGTCAGACCAAACGACTGCGATCTCGTTCAATAGGGTTGTAACCCGGGCAACATCTCCAGCTTCCGCGCCATCTACAACGGCTTTCATGCGGGCTAAAGCCGCCCCTGCTCGCGCCTCGATCGCGACATGGACTAAGATGAACCAATTTTCGTCTTGCCCGCCCAGAAAATTTTGAATGACATAGATATTCGACAGGTCGATCGGCCCGCTGGGGTCATGCAGTCCCCAGTTATCCAACACATATCCGCTATAAGGGAGAAGCGGTTGTTGACCGAGTTTCTTAGCCAGCGCGCAAATGGGCCGGGCCAGAACTTCCGGCAAGACCGAAGCCGCCTCACCCTCACCCCAGACATAAGATTGCACCATAAAGCTATAATGCACCATCGCGGCGCGGGCTTGCGCGTCAGACAGTGCGTCCACATCGCCCTCCATGATTTTGGGTAAATCCCGTCGCAGCAATTCACGCACACGCCCTGTTGTCAGCATTTGTGGGAGCCCCATGGCAACCTCGCGGGCGCGCGCCCAATCGCCGCTCAAGCTTACCGCTGTCGCATCATAATCACACAGAAAGCCTCGGGCCTCACTAATGTCATAACTCTCTAGGGTCTCAATCGGCATGGCGAATCTCCTTTGAGCCGTTGATTATCCGAAATTCGTCTGAATTATCTTGCATGTTGTGCTCCTAGCGCAGTATTTGAGCAATAGATGATGGAAATAGATGATTATAACGCTGCAATATTGCAACATCTGCAAATCGATGGCCGCATGAGCAATATTGATCTGGCCAAACATGTTGGGCTGTCCCCTTCGGCCTGCCTGCGCCGCGTGCAAGATCTGGAACGCCGCTGTATCCTCAAAGGCTACCGCGCGATTATAGACCGGAAAGTCTTAGGCCAAGACGTCGTGATTTTCGTTATGGTGGGATTAAGTGGGCATTTGCGCAAAGACTCGCAGGCCTTTGAAGCCGCGATGAACGAGGCGCCGGAGGTGCAGGAATGTCACAATATCACGGGCAGTGTTGAATATATCTTGCGAGTCGAGGTCGCCGATCTTTCGGCTTATAAAGCCTTTCATGCCGATCGTTTGGGCACGCTTTCGATGGTGGGCAGCATCACCTCACATATTGTTTTGGGCGCATCTAAGGATCGATTGGGATAGATTTTAGGACTTAGTTTTCGCTGGAGGCGCGTTGCCTCGGAACATCGACGGTAAAACGCGCACCCATGATTTGACCGTCCGCGTTCACACGATTCTCCGCATGGATGGTTCCCCGATGGGCCGTGATAATTTGCCGGCAAATCGCAAGGCCCAACCCGGAATGATTCCCGAAAGTCGCGCCTTTGGGACGCTGCGTGTAAAAGCGCTCAAAGACCGTTTCCAAATTATCTTCGGGAATTCCCGGCCCTTCATCATCCACAGTAAAGATCACGCGATTGCCGTCTTTCTTCGCGATGACCGTGACCTTGCCCGTCTCGGGCGAGAAGGTCAGGGCGTTATCGATTAAGTTTCGCAAGACTTGGGCGAAAGGCGTCTCATATGCGCGAATATATATCGGAGAATTTGGATCTATTGCACTAGCGTCGATTACACCCGGGCCGTCCTTGGATCGCGTTTGTTGATAAAATTCGACGATGTTTTCGGCGATTTCTCCGACATCCAGGGTTTTTGCAGTTTCCCGCGCCAGGCTCGCATCAACTTTCGACGCTTTCGAAATATCCGTGATGAGGCGGTCCATGCGAGAGACATCTTGTTGGATGATATCAATCAGCTTCTCGCGCTGCTCTTCGGTCTTAGCAACGCGCAATGTGTCAGACGCAGACCGTAGGCTCGTCAGCGGGTTCTTAATCTCATGCGCCACATCGGCCGCGAAATTCGCAATGTCATCAATCCGGCTATAAAGCCCTTCCGTCATATTCCGTAGGACAAGAGACAAATCGCCAATTTCGTCTCGGCGGTGGGACAGGTCCGGAATAGCGTCCCGCTTCTGCGCGCTTCGCGTCACAATTTCCGCCGCGCGGGCAAGCCGGCGCATGGGCAAGCTAATAAAGAGCGTTAGAGCAAGTGAGGTCAGAAACATGGCCAAAAAAGCCATCCCGATAATCGGCGCAAGGGCGCGGCGTTCTGCCGTCACAATAGAGGCGACATCATTACTCTCAACCGTCACAACCCCCAACACTTTTTGCACACGTTGAACAGGGAGCGAGACCGTCACGATTAGATTGTCGTCTTCATCATATCGCGGCCCGTAACTGCTCTCGCCATCTAATCCCGACCGAACCTCTGTCTTTAAATTCCGTCGAAGGCTTTCGCGTCTGGCTCTCCGCCACGGAAGATTGTGCAGTTTATCATCGATCCAAGCCCGGATATTTTCTCGCCAGACATCCTGCTTAGGGCGTTCGGGAAGATCTTCCAAAATCGGGTCGAGAGGTTCCACTTCAATATCAAAATTTAGCGTGTTCGTGTCCGCGACTAAATTACCGGATTTATCGTGAAGACGAACCCGCCACCCTTCCTGCACATTTACACCGCGCAAGACTTGCCGCGCCCCGTCCACATCCAATTCTGCGGTGCCGCCATACCCCGTAGCCTGTTCGCCAATGACTGTTGTAATTGTGGAAGCCAAGGATTGGATATTATCAACTTTGGCGTTGATGAGGCCTTCCTCAAACCGGTTCATCGCCAGCGCACCTGCCACCAAGATAATCAGGCCGATGAGATTTGAGAGGAATATATTGCGCGTCAGGCGCGAGGTCCACAGCGACCGACGCGGGCCCCGCCGCCTGCTTCGGCGGCGACGCTTTCGTTTGGACCCGGATGAGATTGCGTCAGACATATCTCATCCTGCTATCAGGTCAGATGTTCGAGGTCTCGCCAGAAATTGCCCCGATTTAGGCTTCTTTATATTTATACCCAACGCCGTAGAGCGTCTCAATTCCGTCAAAACTCTTATCCGTTTTACGAAATTTTTTCCGCAGGCGTTTGATATGACTGTCGATCGTGCGGTCATCCACGTAGATTTGGTCATCATAAGCGGCGTCCATCAATTGGTCGCGCGATTTCACATATCCGGGGCGTTTCGCTAGCGATTCCAAAATCAGAAACTCTGTCACGGTCAGGCGCACTGCATTGCCGTCCCAAGAACAAGCGTGGCGGTTCGGGTCGAGTAACAGCTTTCCGCGGCGGATAACTTTGTCATCCCCTTCTTGCGGCTCCGGCATTTCGACATTCGTCAATTTCGCCCGGCGCAGGACGGCTTTAATTCGCTCACCCAGCAGGCGCTGGCTGAACGGCTTGGTGATATAATCATCCGCGCCCATGTTAAACCCAATGGCCTCATCAAATTCATCATCTTTGGAGGTTAGGAAAATTACCGGCAGGTTTGAGGTTTGGCGCAGACGGCGCAGCAGTTCCAATCCATCCATACGCGGCATCTTCACGTCGAAAACAGCGAGGTCAGGCGGAGAGCTTTTCAACGCCTCCAACGCGCTGACGCCGTCATGGAATTTGCGAACTTCATAGCCTTCGCTTTCCAAAAACATCGATACGGATGTCAGGATGTTTTCGTCGTCATCAACAAGGTAAATTTTAGCCATGGCTCGCTCCCCAGCGCGTTCCGCGACACGGCGCGGTGAATATTCTCTCTGTCTAACTAGGCTCATCGTCTGCATGGCTCAACCCTTCTGCTGTTGCTCGGCGCAGTTTAGCGTCTAGAGGGCAGTTAAGTCGGAGGTTTGACCGGAATGGGGCAATGCTGTGGCGAAATCCCAACCTCAAGATTCAATATTCAAAGCAGATTCGCCCGCCTAAACTCCTTGCCGTTAGCCTGAGCGCTCCTTAGATAGGCAAAAACAACACAAAGCACCTTCCATGAAAAGCCTTCTTGCCTCTCTGATAATTTTCTTCATCTCGCCATTGATCACTCTGATTCTCTTTGTCTTTCTGGTCTATGTCATCATGAGCTGGTTATTTATGTTGAACATTGTCCCACCGCACAATCCAACAGCACGCAGAATCTACAGTCTGCTGTCGAGCGTTGTCGATCCAATTGTGACACCATTCCGGAAAATTATTCCGCCGCTGGGCAATTTCGATATGGGGTTTTTCTTTGCCGCGATGCTGATCTTTTGGACGCAACAATATTTAATACCAACAGCTTTGGGCGCTTTAGCTTAAGCTCTTAAGATTTCGGGCGATCCAAAAGACTATCCAGTCGCTCGGCTAAATCTTGACCTTTGATCGGCGCTGCGCCCGGATCATCCGGCTGAGTCAAAGGCTTATTGATCTCGCCCACTGTCTCAGCTTCCGGGGCGCCTTCGGCTAAATCGCCAACACCGGGCAGGCGCAAAGGCGCACGGCTGTCGAAACGCGGATGTATCAACTCACCCGTATCCCCGAATGAAAACACCAAACGACGCCAATCTTGCGGCGTGTAATCAAAGCTCTCTCCGCTAGGGTCGAGATCGGACCAATCCGCCTCACGCGACGCGGTTGCCGCGCGTTGCAACCAGAGACGCGCATCTGTTGGGTTATTCAAACGTTCTTCTGATTGCGCCGCCAAAAGACAAAGCCGTGAAGACGGTGTCTCCTCTTGACGCAAAAGCGGGCTTAGCAGCGCCCAAGCCTGCACGGCATCCCCGCGCCGCAAATGATCTTCGGCCAGCAAGATTTTTGTCTCCCGATGGTTAGGCGCTTGTTTAACCAATGCGGCCAAACGCTTATCGCGTGTCTTGTCGTCTTCGCCGTCCAAAAGGTCGAGGAAAGATAGAGACAGTGCGGGATGGGCGGCTTGGCCCCAGCTTTTCTCAATCAGTTTTGAAGCGGCTTTTGGGTCACCTTGTATCTTATAAAGCTTGGCCGCGAGCGCGGTCGCGGGCGAGAACTCAGGCGCGAGGGACGCCGCTTTCACAGCGAGCTCCAGGGCTTGTCCATATTGCTCTTCATCATGGAGCCTGTCAGCTTCCGCTGCATTCAAGACGGCGCGGCGGCGGCGCGCGGCGGTCTTGTTAACATGTTTGCGTTGCTCGCCCGTGCCAAGTGTCTCTTCTGCTTCCATCCATTGATGGTTGGCAACCTCGGCCTTGAATAATGTATCAAACGCCCAGCGCGCCTCTGGATTGGCGATGTAGGCTTCCCGTGATTGCTCAATCGCTCCGGGTAAATCACCCGTCGCCAGCATATTTTGCGCCAATCCGCGTTGACCCGTCGCGCGGGTTTTATCGCTTTCCAGCATGGCTTGGTAATGCTCAACGGCGACATCGCTATCACCGGCGGCTTCTGCAGAGAGCGCAGATATCACGCGGCCTAATTCTGTGGAGCCAATAAGATTACGTGCGGCTTCGGCTTTCTTGCGCGCTTTTTTCACATTGCCTTCCGCGCCTGCCAGCAGAGCTTCCTCCATTGCGTCCAACGCGCGGTTGCGTCGGCGCAAGCCCACTCCGGATTTCACACGGCGCGGTAAACGCCAGAGCCAGAGAAATGCTGACCATAACCCTATCAGGGCGAGCGTCCCAACAACGACTGCAAGAATGACAGCCTGCCAAGAGAATTGCACTTCACCAAAAGCCAGCAGGCCCGAGGTCGCGGAGCTTTCAAGGGTCAAGAAAACATCTCCGCCAATCCAAAACAGGAGCAAGAGTAAAGCCACCAAAAATCCCAGAACCGTAATCAAATATTTGGTCATAAACCGGCTTTCACACTTTCATACCACGCCTGTCCGGCCGCGCGCACAGGCGACGGCAAGCGTTCAAATTTTTCAGCAGCGACAGCCAGTTGGCCTTCACGTAAATGCGTTTCTATCCCGTCGATCAAGGTCAGCGGATCATTGGCATCTTTGACACGAATATGGCGAGACAGTGTCTTCCTAATCACCCCGCCTTCCATATTTTCTTCAACTGCCGCAATCATTTGCGCCTTGGGAAAAGCGAGAATTGCGACTTTTTCGACAACCGGAGTTGGCGAAGGACGATTTTCGAGGGCAGATAAACGGGCCTCAAGAGCCGACATTTTTTCCTCATCCACACTGTCAGGTTCCGCATTACGAAGCGTTTCAATTTCGGATTCCAACGTGTCAATTCGGTCCATCAGATCATTCGGCAGAGCGGCATTTGGTGCGGCAACCGTCTGGTCTGCTGTCGTTGCGGCGGAGTCTGACCGCTCCTCGGCCCGCACTTCCAGGTTTTTAATTCTGTCCTCAAGCGCGTCTCTGTCAGCGGCAGGCGCTAAAAACGTTTCAGCCTGCGCCTCAAGCCCGCCGAGCCGAACTTCAAGGGCCGTGGTGTCGGGCCATTCGAAACCGTCTTTTTGGGCGGCTTGCAACGCGGACAGAGCCTCCGGATCTATTTCAGGTTTCGGAGCCGCCTCCAGTGCGGCTAGGCGCTCTTCCATTTGGGAGGTTGGCATTTCAGCCGCCGGAGTTGTCTCCAGTGCGGTCAGGCGCGCCTCTATGTCCGAAAGCTCTTCAGGCATATCAACGGGTTTATAATCTACGGCCGGCCTATTCGCGGCGTCCAGCGCCTCAGCTTCCGCTTCGGTCACGCGGTCCGCGAGTTTATTCAATCGCGCCTCTATCGGAGACAGGTCGACTTCCGCTTGCGGGACAGACGCGGGTGCATATCTTTTGATGCCTTCATAAACGCCGTACCCACCGCCAGCCGCGCCAATCAATCCTGCCAGCAGACCCGTCAGGATAAAGGCTTTCCAAGGTGATTTCGCCTTGGGCTCGACAGAGTCGGTTGCAATCTCCTCCGGCGGAAACTCCGCCTCAGGCTTAGGTTCTTCTTCGATCATATCCTCATAATCCATGAATGTAACTTAGGTTGCCTTCCCCCCTGAATTCAAGGGTTAGCGGTTAATCGGATTTCGCAGCAATAATCAGTTCATCTTCGCGCGGGCGGGCTGCGATATGCATGGATTTAAGCCTTAAACCTGCCAACTCGTCGGCTGTCGCTTGACTGATACATATGGCGGACAGGCGTGACAGAGCACCCCCGTCCGCTAAATCTGCAAAAACCCGCGCCGCCAGCGGGGAATAAAGCGCTACATGTGAAGCAGCCTGTTCGGGCCAAACGGGCATTGGAATGGAGCGGTAAACCTTCCTCCGCGAAGCCACAAACCCATCTGTTCGTAATTGCTCAATAATCGAGCCGCGGACATGCCAACCTGAGACATGTGTCACGGCTTGAGACTTTGGCAAATTGGCCCGCACCCATTTCGTGATATCCCCAGACGTACCGTCCACGGAGACAACATTTGTAAAACCAGCTTTACAGGCGTGTTCCGCAGTTGCATCGCCGACGCAAATCGCGCGTTGCCGACCACATTCAATATGATCAATTCCATTTTTTGACGTGAAAATCAGAATATCATCTTTTCGGAAGGGGGCATGCACCACGGGTTGAATGTCGAGCAAAGGCGCAACCAAAGGATCAAAGCCGGCGGCACGCCAAACATCCGCGCTTGCATATGCTGCGGGGCGTGTGCGCGTTATCCAGACCTTATGCGTCAAAGGTAATGCGCCCGCCGACTTCAGCGCGGACAGCCTCGCCCATTTTGAAGCCTAAATCATAGGCGTTGATCACGCTTTCGACTTCACCTGCTACCTTTTTAGAAACGCGCAAAGATCCGTCTTTCGCCAAAATCTCACCGTTTAAAGTCAGAGTATCTCCATCGAGTCGCGCCAACGCCGCAATCGGGGTGCGGCAATTTCCATCGAGCGCACGCAAGAATGCACGTTCCGCCGTGATCTCCAATTCCGCCGCGCGGTCATTTAGCGGCGCAATAAACCCTCGCAAATCCTCCCTGTCGCGCCGTACCTCTATTCCAATTGCCCCTTGAGCCGGCGCGGGCAGCATGACGTTAGTTTCAACGGCTTGTGTGATGCGCTCGCCTTGCTCCAAGCGGCGAAGTCCGGCGCAGGCCAGCAGGGTCGCATCACAAACGCCCGCTTCCAATTTATTCAGCCGCGTGCCTACATTTCCACGGAGCAAACAAAACGTCAGATCAGGCCGCAGCGCCGAGAGTTGCGCCCGCCGCCGCAAACTGGCCGAACCAATCAGCGCGCCTTTGGGTAAGGCTGCAATGGATTCATGTTTGACGGAAATAAAAGCATCCCGCACATCGGCGCGCGGCAGGATAGCACTGACAACTAAATCCACATGCCCGACAGTCGGCACGTCTTTCATCGAATGCACGGCCAAATCAATAGACCCGTCCAGCAAGGCCAATTCTAATTCGCGGGTGAAGAGCCCCTTCCCGCCGAAGTCTTTCAGCTCACCCTTTATAGTGTCGCCGCTAGTTTTCAGAATCTTGATAATCACCTGTTGTGGCGCTCGTCCCGAGGCCTGGCAAATCAGGCGCTGAACCAGATTGGCTTGATAGAGCGCCAAGGGCGATCCGCGTGTTCCAATAATGAGCGGAGGTGATTGCATATCGACGTATTATTCCTTAGGTCAGCGCGCATGGCACATGCCCCTAAATCGACTGGAAAACAAGATGACGTCCTGACAGTTCTGGGATTGGAATCCTCTTGCGACGAAACAGCCGCCAGTGTGCTGCGGCGTCATCGAGACGGACGGGTGGAGCTGCTCTCCAACATCGTGGCCAGCCAAGATGACGAACATCGCCCATTTGGCGGAGTCGTTCCCGAAATCGCGGCCCGCGCCCATATGCGCAAAATCGAACCTATCATTGCGAAGGCCCTCAAAACGTCAGGCCAAAGCTGGGACCAGATTGACGGGATTGCAGCGACAGCAGGACCGGGCCTTATTGGCGGGGTCATAACAGGGTTGATGGGCGCCAAAGGTTTAGCCATGGCGCTCGGGAAACCGCTCATCGCCGTCAATCATCTGGAAGGCCACGCCCTCTCCCCGCGACTAACTGAGAACTGCCCCTTTCCCTATCTCTTGCTCTTGGTATCAGGCGGGCATTCGCAGCTTCTGTCTGTGATTGGCTTGGGCAAATATGAACGTCTTGGCAGCACAGTCGATGACGCGGCGGGCGAAGCTTTCGACAAAACCGCCAAAGTCATGGACCTCGGTTTTCCGGGCGGACCACAGGTGCAAAACTGGGCCGCGCGCGGTAATCCAACCGCTGTCAAATTGCCCCGCCCGATGAAGGGCCGCGATCATGCAGATTTTTCTTTCGCCGGATTGAAAACCGCCGTCGCCCGCGCATGGGACGCCAGCGATAAATCCGACGCGGCCAAAGCCGATCTCGCGGCCAGCTTCCAACGCGCTATGACAGATACGATGCTCGACCGCGTCGAAAAAGCCATGACACTGTATCGCCGCAAAACACGCGAGACGGACCAAGCTCGCCTTGTCGTGGCAGGCGGTGTGGCCGCCAACGTAGAACTCCGCGCCGGGCTGAAAGCGCTCGCCGAGAGCCGCGCTTTTGATTTCATTGCGCCGCCGTTGAAGTTCTGCGGAGATAATGCGGCCATGATTGCGCTTGCGGGAGCCGAGCGTCTGGCAGCAGGTCTTATTGATGGCTATGACGCCCCCGCACGCCCACGTTGGCCGCTCGACAGTGACGCCGCGGCGGCAGCTCCGAAATCCGGTCACGGCAAAAAAGGTCCGAAATCATGACGCATTTTTTAATTTATACTGAAGACAAGCCTGACAGCCTTTCCATACGCTTGGAAAACCGAGAGGCGCATCTGAACTGGGTGATGAGTGATCCGAAAGTAAAACTCATCTCCGCAGGTCCTTGGCTCGACGACGCAGGTGATATGCGCGGCAGTCTTTTAATTGTCAGTGCGGATGCACTGGAAACTGTTGAGACTTGGCTGGAACAAGACCCCTATAACAAAGCAGGCCTAACAGGATTTAAACGCGTCCGAAAGTTTAACTGGCTGCTTGGCGCACCGGAATAAACAGCACGCCTGTTTCATCGGCTCTGAGCAAGATTCCTATGCGTTGTTCCCGTGAAAGAGTTTTACAACATTGTCTCTAAATTTGCGTTTATCCGGGGCAATTATGTTCGTCGACAGCGCGGGTCTCGTCCCGTCGGTTATTCTGGCCATATGAAAGGCATCAACGGCTTTAATTTCAGACCGTGCAGCTCGCATGATCCTATCACTAAATTCAAACGCTAAATGCTGGGTCGGCCGCGATCGGAGACTCAGACCATGGTTTAATTTTTTGCAGAAAGCTCGCAACGCTTCATCTGGTTCATCAAAATTCAGGGCATAACGGGCCATAAGCACCGTTAATGTTGCGTGCCACTCTTTGTAGAATGTCGCATAAACAAAGTCGTCATTGCGCCGCCGCAAATAGGTCAGTCTGAGATCGCTTCGTTTTGCCTCGTAAAAGAAATGAGCAAATTTTTCCCTTATTTCACGATCTTGCATCTGCTTTCGAGCTAAGATGAAATATATCAAAAGTGTAAGAGCTGCTAGGCTCATGAACAAAGCCGTTATCTTGTCTAACTTGTTCGTTTTTGACGATGGGTTTTGACCTGATACCTTTGGATTCCCGACAAGTTGCGCAGGAGCCGCGGGCAATGCGGCAATGGAGTCTCCAATATTCTCTCCGGTCTCGATAACATTTATGGGCAAATCGAGGCTGTCTAAGGCGTCCGCATCCAAATCAGGCATCATGAGAACAGCCTGCGTTTGGGGATTTTTCATGGCGTCGGCAGATGTGGCGGTGCGCTTATATGAAGTAGCGGTTTTGACAGGAACATGGGGGTCTGCCGATAGCTCCGCCTGGGGCGTCACATTACGGATTTTTGCGGCATTAGGCGCTGCGGCGGGTAATATCCCTAAACCTCGGGCATCCATCATCTTCAGGTTTTTCACGGCATCATCACTGCCGCGTTTGGCGGCAGTTTCATAAAATTCCCGGGCTTTTACAAAATCTGCTTCAACGCCTTGGCCGGCAAAATAGAGAAAGCCAAGATTGATGAGGGCATCAATGTTTCCCAACTCTGCGGCCTCAAGATAGAGCATTCTAGCTCTTACAAAATCTTGCGGCGTATCTATCCCATCATGCGCGGCTTTGCCTTCTTCAAATACACCGAAAGCCTGTTGCTGGGTCAAAGTCTGCTGCGATGTGTCAATTTGGGTGGGGGTATTAGAGAACGCGTCGCCAAAACCAGCGAGAGATTGCAAAATTAGGGCAGATATAAGAATTTTCCGTGGCACCTGCACCCTTTCATAAAGTTCAGTCTCACGCGTGCTCTCGCTGCAATTTGTGAGCCAAGACTGAGCTGCAGGTTTATAAAGATAATGTGGCAAATATTACGTCGAAAGCTTCTGCGATTATTATTTGTGGCGCAGTTCATTATGACACTTTTCGGCGTGTAGAATTGGGTGAGGCGTGGATTTGATTTGGGGCAAGCCGATTGGGATAAACTGTCACCCGGATCAATCTTATAGGACTAATGATCAGTTTTAGAACACTCAGCTTCCACTCAGGAGAAAAATGTAAACACTCGCAACCGAACGATTATAAATTAACCGCCTTGTCTTACGTCACACGCCACAATCTCCGCTTTTAATATGTATTTGCATAGGAGACCCAGCGTTTTTAATCTCAAATCACCGCCTCATCACTCTCCAATCAAATTCCGCTCACCCCACATGCAAAAATGCGCTTTGACATTTGCCGGCCCATCCGCATGACTTCAGGTTTGTAATTCCCCACCAATTGGAACCCCCTAAATGGACCTCGTCAGCGAAAATATTCTCATTGATGACGGACAAAAATTGCCAAGTTTCGATCCGGCATTTCCGACACTCACAGGGTTTGAACTTGGAAACCCGAATGCTTGGACCAAAGGGCATCCGCACAGTTTTTACAAACGCATGCGGGAAGACGCTCCTGTCATGTGGACCCCGATGCGCAAGTCCATGTCAGGCTTTTGGTCGGTGACAGGTTACGACGATATTAAGTCCGTCGAGCTGGCGCCCAAGATATTTTCATCCGAGCGCGGAAGTATGCTCTTAGGTGTAGCCCCGCGTCACAAATGGCCGGGGGACAAACTGGTTCCGGCATCTTTTAATTGCCTCATAAATTTAGACGCGCCGCGGCATATGGAATTACGTATTCAGCAGAAAGATTTCTTCATCCCGGCCTATGTTGCCAAAGTCCGAGACCGGGTGGCTGCCAAGATTGACTCCTTGTTGGATAATGCCGAACGCCATGGCCCTGAAATTGATTTTGTGAAACTATTTTCACAGGAAGTGCCTATGTTCACCCTCTGCGAGATGCTGGGCGTTGAAGAAGCCGACCGTCCGAAAATCATTTATTGGATGCATTATCTCGAGATGGCCGAGCAATTCGTGGCAAACCCCATGCGCATGTTGTTGAAGCATCCATTTTTCCCGCATCGCTTCAGCAAAGCGATTAAAGATATGTTTGAATATGGCGAGGCGGTCATGACGGATCGCCGCGCCAATCCACGCGAAGACCTGCTCACCGTGATCGCACAATCCCAGTTGGGCGGCGAAGATTTACCGCAAGAGTTTTTGGATGGGTCTTGGTTGCTGATAATTTTTGCCGGAAATGACACATCTCGAAACTCTCTCTCGGGCACGATCAGGTTGCTGACAGAGTTTCAGGATCAGAGGCAAATGGTGATTGATGATCCTGCCCTCATACCGAAGATGACCCAAGAAGCTCTGCGCCTTGTCAGCCCTGTCCAATACATGCGACGAACAGCGCTTGAAGACACCGAATTGAACGGGCAAAAAATCGCCAAGGATGAGAAAGTCGTCATGTGGTATGGGGCCGGCAATCGCGACCCGCGCGTTTTTCCGGAGCCCGACCAATTCGATATGATGCGGCCCAATGTCGATAAGCATCTCGCCTTTGGTCACGGTGTTCATAAATGTTTGGGCAGCCGTATCGCGCAGATGCAATTGCGTTTATCTTTTGAGAAAATTCTGGAACGCTTTCCCGATATTCATTGGACAGGTAAACAAAAAATCTCGCCGAATATTCTCGTTCACGCGGTTTCCAGCCTGACGGTCAATTTATACGGACCCAATGAAAAACGCCCCACTCAAGCTCAAGTCAAGGCGTTGGGTTAGTCACTTCAGAAATGCAGGCCGAAATGAGTTTATTTAACTGCGCTTGAAGTTCGGCCCCGTCATTATCGCGCAGCTCTCCCAAGGTGGGCGCGCCGACCGGAGTTTTTGTTGAAACCTCCCGGCACTTGGTAGTCTTGTCACCATGCTCAATATCTGCCTCCAATACGACCTGGTAACGCACCCAATTTGATCCGAAATAGCGAAGGCCCCATTTTCGAACTTTTACGTCGTTATCCGGCAATGCCGTGCGCAAGGCCTGCTCAGGATGTTTGACGACACCTGCGCTCAACAGAGCGTTTCCGGCTTTCAACCTCTCAGCGCGGTTCACAAATCCCTGTTCACTGCGGACGGACGTCTCATATTGAAACTCAGGTGGAAGCGAGCTGGCGCAGGCGGTTAGCGCCGACGCTGCTATCCAAAAGGCGAGAGGCTTAATGAGTCGGCTGGCCATAAATATCCAATTCAACAACATCGCCTTTGCCTGACGCTTTCGCGAACGCTTTTACGGGACCTAATTGCGTCGCCTTATCGCCGACGATGACATAGATCATTTCGTCCTCTTGCAAATAATCCGCCGCGATACGTTTGAACTCCGCTTCAGTCATATCGACAAGCTCGGCCTGTTCGTCTTCGACATACGTCGGCGGCAAATCATAGCGGCTGATATTACGCAGAATACCCAGCTTTGCGCCCAGACTCTCAAAGGCGCGCGTATTTTCCTTGATGAGCTTTTGCTGCGTTGTCTCCACGGCGGCCGCGTCAAATTCAGGACCATAGCTGCGCATCATATCGCGTATGGTTTCCAATGAAGCCTTCGTCGCATTCGCGCGAACAGAGGTGCCGATTGTAAAAGGCCGCGTGACCGTGCCATTCGGCACGCTGGAATAAGCACCGTATGTGTAGCCTTTTTCGATCCGCAAGACTTGCGCCAAATCGCCGGAAATCCCGCCGCCTAATTTCTCATTGGTGAAACGGATCTTGTTGAAATCCGCGTCACCCGTGGCCGCCGTCAGTTTCCCGATACGCAGCACGGATTGTTTGGACCCCGGCACATCAATGAAAAAGACTTTACCCGCATTTATCTGCGACGGGATGTCAAACTCCACCCGCGGCGCGCCTGAAGGTTGCACCGTTTTTCCAAGTTGGGCGAGGGCCAGTGCTGCTCTGTCAGGATCAATATTCCCGACGACATGCAGGCGTGCATCGGAACGAAGCAGCGATAGGTGCGCCGCTTCCAAATCAGCCAACTCAATCGCGCCCACAGTTTTCGTGTCACCGCCGCCCGGACGGCCCAGCGGATGTTCCGCACCATAGATCAATCCGTTATAAGCCTGACTGGCGATAGAATTGGGATTGGCTTCGCGGCCCTTAATCCGTGTCAGCGCTGCGGACTTCACCCGTTCAAAATCTGCGGCTTCCCAGCGCGGCTGTGTTAGAATTTCCTCAACCAACGCCACGGTCGGTTCAAAGCTGCGCGCGAGGGTCGTGGCAGAAATTATAAGCTCTTCCGAATTGGACGAAACATTTATGCCGGAGCCTAACAGACCGACGGCTTGTTCTAACTCGGCAGCGGTTTTAGTGGCTGTGCCTTCATTCATAAGACGTGCCAGCAGGGATAAACGCCCGTTCTCTTCGGCTGTCTCTAACCAACGCCCACCCGGCAGCGTGATGTCAAATTGCACCAATGGGATTTCATCGGTTTCAATCCCGCTCAGCGTAACGCCGTCGATCATGGTGCGCGTCCATATTTCCGGCATATTGAGGAGCGGCAAATCGCCAAAAGGCGGCTCTGACCTGTCATGCTTTGTCGGCGTTTTTTCAAACTCGGCAATATCGCCCGCACTGACCTCTTCCGAAGCGACATCAGCTTTCACTTCCTCAATCCAAACGGTGGCGCGCTCTGCGCCCGACACAGCCAAGTCTGCTTGGCCTTTTGGAACGAAGCTTGTCATCACATAGGGTTTGTCTTTGATATATTTATTATAAGCGGTGCGGATATTGGCTGCCGTGACAGCGCGAAGTTTTTCGGCCGTCTTGGCGGAATAGGCCGGGTCACCCGCAAATTCATTGCTGGTCGCGAGGTCATTGGACTTCCCCAAAACCGTCGAAAGGCTGTTGTAGAGGATAGTCTCCTGCTCGGCCTTTATCCGTTCCAGATCCGTTGCGTTGACACCGTCTTCCTCGAATTTCGCCATCGCCGCCTCAATGGCTGCCTTCACATCATCCAAATCTGTCCCCGGCTTGGCGCGCACGCGGATTGTGAACTCGCCTGCGATTTGATTAGCGCGGTGAAAGGCGGAGACATTTGGCGCGAGCTTCGCGCTGTCCACGACCTCGACATAAAGCGCGGAATTGCGGCTACCCCCCAAGATACTCGCCAACATATCCAGCGCTTGCTCATCCGTATGCATCCCCTCAACCGTCGGGAAAGTCAGGCGGAGTTCCGGAAGTTTAGCGAAATTATCTTCGAACCAGAGGTTCTTTGTCTCAGTCAGTGTCACGGGCTGTGGCTTAGGTTTTTCAACCTCTCGCCCGCGCGGAATTTCCCCAAACCACAGTTCCACTTTCCGCTTCGTCTCCTCAATATCGATATCGCCGACAATGGAGAGCGTGACATTGTTCGGACCGTACCAATCCGCGTGAAACGCTTTCAAATCCTCCAGGGTCGCGGCTTGCAAATCGGGCAGAGAGCCGATCACGGTCCAGCTATAGGGGTGGCCTTCGGGATAGAGCGCGGTGCGGATGACCTCACCCGTGTAACCATAGGCCGCGTTATCGACGCGCTGGCGTTTCTCATTTTTCACGACCTGCTTTTCACGCTCCAACGCAGCGGTCGTGACCGTGTTTATCATGTAACCCAAGCGGTCGCTGTCGATCCATAAGATCTTGTCGAAGGCATCTTTGGGCACGACTTCGTAATAAATGGTTCCGTCCGACCAGGTGCCGCCATTGCGCTGTCCGCCCCAATCCGGGATGGCTTTGCGGTTCCAGCCGCGCGGGACGTTCTCGCTGTCGTTAAAGGCCATGTGCTCAAAGAAATGCGCGAAGCCCGTCCGCCCGGGTTTCTCACGATTTGAACCGGCATGGATGACAGTCGTGACGGCCACAATCGGATCGGAGCGATCGACCTGCAAGATAACATCAAGCCCATTCTCCAGCGTGAATTTTTCATAGTCGATAGTGAGAGCGGGAGTTTCGGTTATTGACGGCGCGTCCGTCAGCGATGGAGTCGGTCTTGTCTCCCCGCACGCCCCCAAAATCAACACGGCGGAACCGGCCAACAAAAGCGAACGAAACAACATAGAATTCTCCCTCTATCTGCACAGAGCGTAACGGAGCGTTCGCGGAAATCAATCTGGCAATTTGTTAACCATAACAAATAGTTTTCAGTCCCCTGAAAGACTTTGGTGACACCTACATTGTATCACCCGCGCTTAGACGAAGACGACAAGGAGTGGACTGTGTCCCAAAACAAAAGCGTAGCGCGATATTATGCGGGAGCCTCGATCCCGCCCTGCGGATCTGCGGCGAAATCCACCGGGCGGCTTCTATCCCGGCGCAATGTTTTAAAAAGCTCTGCTGCTATTTCCGCTCTCGGCCTCGCCGCGTGCGGCGGAGGCGGCGGGTCAACCATTGCCGGTATCGGGGCGCAACCCGTCACAACAACACCTCCTGTCACACCTACCGCCGGAAGCGGCGTTCATCCCATTTTCGGAGCCGATCCTATGTCCCGCCAAGCTGACGCCTATACCTTACGTATTTCCGCCGCCTCTACCCAGTCCGATATGACCTACGGGACGCAAGAAACAAATGGCGATGAAGGCCTTTACGCCGATTACCGCGCCAGTTTCTCGAAAGGCTTACCACATAACAACCTCGGTGAAGTTGACACATCGGTTTATGACGACCTTCTGGGCGCGTTGGAGACCGGTCAAACGCAAGATTTTGAAGCCATCACTTTGGGCGGGACGCGCAAGCTGGCCAACCCGCAAGGGGCTTACCGCTACGAACTCGTTGGCCTCGACTCGCACAAGACTTTCATGCGCCCCGCACCTGCCTTTGAAAGCGCAGAAACAGCCGCTGAAATGGGTGAGCTTTATTGGAAAGCCCTCTGCCGGGACGTGCCATTTACACAATTCGGGTCTCATAATTTGGTGCAAGCTGCCGTCGCCGATTTGAACGCCTTCACAAAAACCGTCGGACCGAGAACCCCGGGCGGACAGGTCAATTCCAGCAATATTTTCCGCGGCGAGACACCGGGCGATTTAGTCGGCCCATACATCTCACAATTTTTGCTGAAAGACGTGCCTTACGGAAACACGACGATTGAGCAGAAATATGAAACCGCCGCCGCGGGTGATGACTTTATGACGGACACATCCTCTTGGCTTTCCATTCAAAATGGCACGAGCCCGGCCCCGCTGAGCAAAGGCTCCGCCCGTTACATTAGTGACGCCCGTGCGCTCGCCGAGTTTGTGCATTTAGACTATTCCTATCAGGCCTATCTCAATGCTGCCCTGATCTTGCTGTCCATTCCGAACAGTTTTGATTTCGCGAACCCGTATAATAATTTCAACACCCAAGGCGGCTTTACCGCATTGGGCGGGCCGGACGTGCTCGACATGGTGGCCAAAGCCGGCAACCTCGCCCTCTCCGGAGCGTGGTATCAGAAATGGCTCGTGCATCGCCGTCTCCGTCCGGAAGTCTATGGCGGGCGATTGCATTACCAGATCACAGGCGCAAAAGATTACGGCCTCCCGGCTGAGCTCGTTAATTCAGATGCGGTTGCGCAAATCTTTGCCAATCGCGGCTCTTATTTGTTGCCCCAGGCCTATCCTGAAGGCTCTCCAACCCATCCGTCTTATCCGGCCGGACATGCTTGTATTGCGGGCGCCTGTACAACCATATTAAAAGCCTTCTTTGAAGAAAGCCTCGTCCTGCCGAGCCCCGTTGTCACCAATGCGACCGGCTCCGCGCTGCAAAGCTATAGCGGCAGCCTCACCGTAGGGGATGAGCTAAACAAGCTCGCCAATAATATCGCGCTTGGCCGCGACTGGGCCGGCGTGCATTACCGCTCGGACGGCGTAGACGGCCTGCTCGTCGGAGAACAACAAGCCATCGGCCTGCTCCAAGACTACAGCCTAACCTACCGCGAACAATTCAGCGGCATGACCTTCACGAAATTCGACGGAACAGTTGTGAGAATTAATGAGGGCGCGTTGGTTTAGGGGGCCGCTCTCGCCTCGCAGACAGGCAAATTAAAGCAGGTAAATAAAGAAAACTCCATTGTCCCATCGCGTTGAGGTTGTTAGCGCGGGGGGTGGAGGATTTATGCATCACGATATTATCCGCGAGTATATGTCGCGGGTTCAGAAAGTTTACGCGACCGGGGAAACGACGGAGCACAGCTTTCGCCCCGCCCTGCAATATCTGTTCGACCATATCACGGATGACGTAGAATGCATTAACGAGCCGAAAATGGTGACGGATGTCGGGCGTCCTGATTTCGTTTTTAAACGCACGGTGGGACACACGCAAATCACCGTCGGCCATTGCGAAGCCAAAGACATCGACAAGGACGTGAACCCGCGTTCCATGCGGGATGCGAATAAGGACCAGCACAAGCGCTACATAAAAGGTCTCCCCAACCTCATTTATACCAATGGACTGGATTTTCATTTTTATAAAGAAGGTGAGTTGGTTCACGAAATTCGCATCGCGGATTTCGCCGTTGGCATTACCCCCCTGCCGCAAAGATATGTCGAATTTGCACAGCGCCTGACAGAGTTCACGCAAGAGCGCGTTCAGACCATTACCTCTTCGGAGCGTTTGGCGGAACTTATGGCTGGTAAAGCCCTTCTGGTTAAAGAGGCATTATTTCAAACCTTGCGATTGGACCCCAAACTCAACTCCACATTAGCAGGACAATTTCAGGCCTTCAAAGACCAACTAATCCATGATTTGACCCCGGAAGCTTTTGCCGACTTGTATGCGGAAACAGTAGCCTACGGACTCTTTGCCGCACGTTTACACGACGAGACCTTAGACGATTTTTCAAGGCAGGAAGCGTTAGAACTTTTGCCCAAATCGAACCCGTTTTTGCGAAACCTTTTTTCCTATGTGGCAGGCCCTAATCTGGAAGAAACGATCAGGCGTGATATTGATGAGTTAGCCGAAATATTCCAAGCGACAGATTTGGGCAAACTATTTAAAAATTTCGGTAACTTTAACCAGCGTAACGACCCCTTCATTCATTTTTATGAAGACTTCTTATCAATCTACAACCCAAAGAAACGCAAAGAACGAGGCGTTTGGTACACCCCCGAACCCGTGGTCAATTTTATCGTGCGTGCCGTGGATGACATTTTGATGACCGAATTTGGCCTGCCGATGGGACTGGCTGATACATCCGAAATAATAGTTCCCGTTGATACTGGACAAACAAGATTTGTGCAACGGCAACGCAAAGGTAAAAAAATCGGTGTCTCAGAGCCCGTAGTGGAGAATCGCGGAATGCACCGCGTTCAAATCCTCGACCCGGCCACTGGGACGGGGACATTTCTCGCGGAAGTTATCAAACAAATTGCGCCCAAGGTCAAAGATGTCGCCCCCAGCAAATGGTCGCGATATGTGGAACAGAACCTTCTGCCCCGTTTACACGGGTTCGAATTGCTCATGGCCTCATATGCAATGTGTCACATGAAATTGGACATGATGCTGCAAAGTATGGATTACGCTCCAACGAAAAATGCAGACCGACTATCCGTTTATCTTACAAATTCTTTGGAAGAAGGCGATAAAGAAGTTCAAGATCTTTTTATGGCACAGTGGCTTTCAGACGAGGCAAGGTTAGCAAGTAGCGTAAAACGCGATAAACCCATCATGTGCATTATTGGCAACCCGCCTTATTCTGGCGAAAGCGTGAATAAGGGTAATTGGATAATGGGCTTAATGGAGGCCTACAAAAAAGAGCCTGGCGGCATTCTAAAATTAAAAGAACGAAACCCGAAATGGGTCAATGATGACTATATTAAGTTTATCCGGATGTCAGAAAATTTGATAGAAAAGAATGGAGAAGGCATATTGGCCTTCATTACCAATCATGGATACCTAGATAATCCTACTTTCCGTGGCGTTAGGTGGAAACTGAGGGACACTTTCGACGAAATCAAGGTGATCGATCTTCACGGAGCGAGCGAACGTACATCTGACGACCCAGAGGAACTAACTGATGCAAACGTATTTAACATCAAGGTAGGTGTCTCAATAATCATTGCCCTGAAGAAAAAAGATAGAAGTGATGAATTAGCCAGCGTAAAATACAAGAGTGTGAAGGGCAGTCGGTCAAAAAAGTACGATTGGTTGTGGAAAGAAAGTCTGGACTCAATCACTTTTTCGCCAGCCGCGACCATCGACCCCTTGCACCTATTCATCGATTTGAACCTCGAAAAAGCGACGGTTTACTTTAACTCTTTTGGGGTTCAGGACCTTTTCAACCAGAACTCTGTTTCATTAGTTTCAGGTGGAGATGAATTTTCATTTTGGCGATCAAGAAACGATCTGCAAGATTTTATCAATGCGGTTTTAGGTAAACGAGACGCTGAAGCTAAAGAGCTTATTAGTCGACTATCTGATATCTCATCTTCCGCATTTAAAAGGTTGGCAACCGACATCCTCAAAAAGGATGGTCGCGTAGCGGAGGTTAGATATAACATGTTTGATAGCCACTGGACTTATTTTTCTGGCCGCTCGAATGGATTTCTTGTGCGTCCCAGAGGAAAACTTGCAAAACACATGATCCATGAAAATTTTGCTTTAGTATTTAAGAGAGGAGACGTGGATAAACGAAGCGCTCCCTCATTCATTACCGACAGGCCAGCCGAAAGTAGATACTGGACACGTCCAAATATGAATGGAATTGACTATTTTGCCCCTCTATACCTCTATCCAGACGAACAGGACCTCGACCAAACACGCCGCGTCAATATGGACCCGGATATTCGCGCCGCCATTGAGGATGCCGCCGAGCATCCCAAACACGGCCGCCCCGATGAAGTCGCAATCTTTGATTATATCTACGGCGTGCTGCATTGTCCGGCTTACCGCGAGACCTATGCAGAGTTCCTCAAGATTGATTTCCCGCGCGTGCCTTATCCCACCTCTCCCGAAAGCTTCTGGAATATCCGCGAAAAAGGCAAAGCCCTGCGCCGATTGCATTTGATGGACGACGCCGTCATTGGCGAGACGCCCTACCCTTACACGGGCGAGGCCGAACCCGAAAAAGAGGACATTGTCGAAAAACCTAAATTTGAAGGCGACGCGATTGGCAAGGTCCTTATCAATAAAACCCAAGGCTTTGATAATGTCCCGCGCCTTGCGTGGGAGTTTTATATCGGCGGCTACCAGCCTGCGCAAAAATGGCTCAAGGACCGCAAAGGCCGAGAGCTATCGCTTGACGACATCATGCATTATCAGAATATAATCAAAATCCTTTCTGAAACAGATCGCATTATGAAAACGATAAAGATGGATTTGGATTAGCAACCCAAATCCCCCGCCCGCGCGTATATACCTCATGACCAACACGCTCCCCCTCTCGACCCTTCTCATCTGCTACGGCTTTACCGTCATTGCGTTTTTCGTCATTGATATGGTTTGGCTGGCGGGGGTGGCGAAGTCTTTTTATGGCTCGCAGCTGGGCAGTATGATGCGGCGGCCGCCCAATTGGCCTGTCGCGATTGGGTTTTACCTGATGTATATTGTCGGCATCGTGTTTTTCGCGAGCCGCTTTGGGCTGCAGGCTGAGTCCGTGAAGATGGCGGCGCTTTACGGCGCGGCGCTCGGGTTCATGTGCTATGCGACTTATGATCTGACAAATTTGGCGACACTGAAAGGCTGGCCGCCGAAAATGGTCGTCGTGGATATCATATGGGGTACGGTCCTGACCGGGTCTTGCGCGGCCATCGGTGTCTGGCTGACGCAACTCGTGGTCAAGTAACCCTTTTCCCTCCGCGTTTTTTTCCAAAACGCTTAAGGAGAAGGTGGGCGCGTAGCGGCCGGATGAGGGGTCAGTTCTATATCGCGACAGCGCCAGCACCCTCAACATCTGCCCCTCACCCGCCTTTCAAGCACGCTCTCCCCTCGGGAGAGGACGTCATTGTAAAAAATTTGCATTTGACGGGTTGAAGAGTCCGGCCGCTTCCCCCACATGCCCCCCACTGGCACTCTCATCACGTGAGTGCCAAGACTTAATTTGAACCCTTTAAGAAGAGAGAAGACGCATGAAATTTCGTCCCCTCCATGACCGCGTTGTTGTAGAACGCGTCAAAGAAGACACTAAAACTGCCGGCGGGATCATCATCCCGGATACGGCCACAGAAAAACCATCAGAAGGCAAAGTCGTCGCAGTCGGTCCCGGCGCCCGCGGTGAAGACGGCAAAGTCGCCAAACTAGACGTCAAAAAGGGCGACCGCGTCCTCTTCGGCAAATGGGGCGGCACTGAGGTGAAAATTGATGGGAAAGATCTTTTGATAATGAAAGAGTCTGACATCATGGGCATCATTGGATAGTCGGAACAATTTGCGCAGCAAATTTTTCGACATCCGGCGAGAGCATTTGCAAAGCAAATGCGGGCCGGCCCCAAATCAACCTGTTCCCGGCCATCGCGCCGGGACCTCCCACGAAAGCTTACAAAAGGTCCGCTGGAGACCCCGGGTCGTTGCCCGGGGACACGGACTAACTAAATTATTAGGAGAAATATCATGGCGGCTAAAGACGTCAAATTCGGTAGCGAAGCTCGCGCCAAAATGCTCGAAGGCGTGGATATCCTCGCCAACGCAGTAAAAGTCACACTCGGTCCAAAAGGCCGTAACGTAGTCATCGAGAAATCCTTCGGCGCACCGCGCACGACCAAAGACGGCGTGTCCGTTGCGAAGGAAATCGAGCTGGAAGACAAGTTCCAAAACCTGGGCGCGATGATGCTCCGCGAGGTGGCCAGCAAGACAAATGACAAAGCCGGTGACGGCACAACAACGGCGACTGTCCTCGCCCAAGCCATCGTTCGCGAAGGCCTGAAACGGGTCGCGGCGGGTATGAACCCAATGGATCTGAAGCGCGGCATCGACAAAGCGGCGTCTGAAATCGCCGGCGACCTGCTCGCCAAAGCGAAGAAGATCTCCAAATCCTCCGAAATCGCGCAGGTCGGCACGATCTCTGCGAACGGCGAAGCGGCCATCGGTAAGATGATCGCAGAAGCCATGGGCAAAGTCGGCAATGAAGGCGTTATCACGGTTGAAGAAGGCAAAACCGCCGAGACTGAGCTGGACGTTGTTGAAGGCATGCAGTTCGACCGTGGGTATCTGTCGCCTTACTTCATCACGGACGCCGAAAAAATGCGCGTCGAGATGGACGATCCGTATATCCTGCTGAACGAAGGCAAGCTGTCTTCCCTGCAGGCCATGCTGCCCATCCTCGAAGCTGTTGTCCAAACGGGCAAGCCGCTTCTCATCATCGCGGAAGATATTGAAGGCGAAGCGCTTGCGACTCTCGTTGTCAATAAACTCCGCGGCGGATTGAAAATCGCAGCTGTTAAGGCTCCGGGCTTCGGCGATCGCCGCAAAGCGATGTTGCAAGACCTCGCCATCCTCACGGGCGGCACAGTCATTTCAGAAGATCTCGGCATCAAGCTCGAGAACGTCTCTCTGAAAGACCTCGGCACAGCCAAGCATGTCCACATCACAAAAGACGACACTGTCGTTGTGGACGGGTCCGGCAAGAAGAAAGACATCAAAGCCCGCGTCGAGCAAATCCGCGCACAGGCTGAGGCGACCTCTTCTGACTACGACCGTGAAAAGCTGCAAGAACGTCTGGCGAAACTCGCCGGCGGTGTGGCCGTCATCAAGGTTGGCGGATCGACTGAGATCGAAGTGAAAGAGCGTAAGGACCGCGTCGATGACGCCCTGAACGCCACACGCGCGGCTGTCGAAGAAGGCATCGTGCCGGGCGGCGGCACAGCCCTGCTCCGCGCGTCTCGCTTCATCAACGTCAAAGGCATCAATGATGACGAAAAAGCCGGTATCGAAATCGTCAAAGCGGCGCTGCAATATCCGCTGCGCCAAATTGCAGATAATGCCGGCGTCGAAGGCGCTGTTGTTGTCGGCAATGTTCTCGCGGAAAACAAAGCGAGCTATGGCTATGACGCCCAGAAAGACAAATATGTCGACATGGTCAAAGCCGGTATCATTGACCCCGTGAAAGTCGTCCGCACGGCTCTGATGGACGCCGCCTCTGTCGCAGGTCTTATCCTGACAACAGAAGCCGCCATCACCGAAGCGCCAAAGAAGGATAGCGGACCCGCTATGCCGGACATGGGCGGAATGGGCGGCATGGGAGGCATGATGTAGTTTTGGCATGGGGCGCGCAAAGCGCGTCCCCATTAGCCCGCAAAGCGGGCTCCAAAACTACCCCCGGGTCGTCGTTTGTTTACAAACGACACATCGGGGGTCTCCCTCGCCTACAGACTGAACTCCAAGGGTCACCCCTAGCGTTTGAAATCAAACGCGGGGGGCGGCCCTTTTTTCTTGCCCCGCGCACCCCTTCCCCAGTCATCCAGCGCGGCTGGGTGATGAATACTGTATTAACCGACAATCCCGCCGCGCGCCCTGCATTTGCGTCCCTGCGACATTTCCACTATGGACAACGTCTATTTAGAACCTGGGGAGGGTTATTATGAAAAAGTTTATCGCTGAGTTGATTGGCACCGCCACGCTCGTTATTTTTGGTTGCGGCACAGCCGTATTGGCGGGGGCCGAAGTTGGTCACGCCGGAATCGCTGCCGCATTTGGTCTGGCCATCGTCGCGATGGCGTATGGTATTGGCCCAATTTCGGGCTGTCACGTTAATCCTGCTGTCTCATTCGGCGCCTTTGTTTCGGGCCGCATGAGCGCTGTCGAAATGGTCACATATTGGGCCGCGCAATTCATCGGTGCCGTTATCGGCGCAGGCATTGTCTATCTCATTGCCAGCGGCAAAGCCGGGTATGAGCTCGGCGTAAATGGCTTGGGCCAGAATGGATGGGGCGCAGGCTATCTCGGTGAATATTCGATGCAGGCCGCTTTGATCTTTGAGATTGTCGCGACATTCCTCTTTGTCACGGTCATCTTGGGCGCGACGCAGAAGTCAGCGCCGACAGCCTTTGCCGGTCTTGCGATTGGTCTGACGCTTTGGGCGATCCATTTGCTCGGCATTCAAGTCACGGGCGTTTCCGTCAATCCGGCGCGTAGCTTTGGTCCGGCACTGTTCACGGGCATGGGTCAGTTATGGCTCTTCATTGTCGCCCCGCTAATCGGCGCAGCGCTTGCTGGCGTCATGTTCCGCACCCGACTGCTCGAGGAGACAATTATCGACCCGAATGCGCCGCTCGAAGTCCGAGGCGACTTAGAGGACTAAGGGATTTGAAAAAATCCGGAGCCACGGCTCACCGCTAAAATAAAAGGGCCGCTTGGTGCAAATCGCACCAAGCGGCCCTTCTTATTTGGGCTCTGTCTGTTTTAGATTACTTCAACCGTTTCATGCGGAAAACGCGGCCCTTCTCATTGACCTGCCCGCGATAGCCCATTGCCGCCGGCTTTAGCCTCAGCGTGTCGGGCGCATCCGACTTCCCTAAACGGACATAGGCCGTTTCTGTCTGCTGCCAGACCTCACCATTTTCGAGCGTGAACCGAATATAGCGGTTCGGCCCAAATTTCGTCGCACTGGCGATGTCCAAAATGCGTGTCTCGCGCGTATCCCCCATGGCAGAGGCCTTTTTCTTCGCCTCCGCCATACGCGTTTTTTCGGCCGCGATACGGTCCCGCTCACCCGCAAGCCTCGCTTTCTCGGCGGCCAGGCTCTCGCGTTGCGCGGCCAGGCTCTGCGTCTCAATGGGGTCACTTGCGCTTGGGGCGGCAGTCGTGGGAGCCGCAAGAGAGGCCCCCGGCACATCAACCGCCCGCAATTTCGCCGTCTCGGCGAGGAAACAGGACAGTTGCGCATCCTGATTGCTAAGCGCCTCACAAGCATAGAGCCCGGAGAGCGAGGGGGAGGTCTGCGCGGAAGCCGCAAGCGGCGCGGCAAGCATGAGGAGCATCGCGGGGAGGAGGGTGTGGGTTGGGGTTGGTTGGGTCATTGTGGCGGGTCCTGAATATGCTACACCAAAGGACACGATACGACGCCGAGGAGTCAATCAGATAATTGTAGCGATGTGTGAAAGGAGTGAGATATTAAAGATTGAATGTTCGTCATCTGGCGTTACCAAAACCTATGGCGATAAATGACACTAAATGGGAACTTCTTTTTGAACGTTTTGATATCGTAAGTCATATCATAAAAAATGGACACTTCGATATTACGGCGACCCAAATAAAAGAAGTCCGCGAACCACGCTTAATGTGTAAAATGGACTTTCGCCAATCAGTGCCGAAGCCCTTTCGAGATCACGGCCTATCTATACTAGCGATCCAAAACGGATTATATCGTATTGCAAAAACCAGCCCCTTTTTCGACATTGATACCGCGCACATCGGTTCAATCCCTACAATAGACTTCCAGCTACCGCCTTTCATCACGACCCTCAATCACGAGAACATCACGGGTGAATCCCAAGCATTAGATGCCGCTTTTGCGTCGGGAATGCTGGACTCGTTACTTGGTGAGGAGAGCTATCTCACCATTCGCGGACGACGTTATTGTTCTGAAATGACGGTTTCAATTCCGGACTTGGACGATGGGCCTCCGCAAGACTACCCAGTTGTAAGCGTCCAAATCGAAGTCGATGGGGGCTATGAAGGCAAAAATGTTCTGGCCTTAATCGAAGCCAAAATGGGCACGGCTGACAACATGAATATGCGTCAGCTAATTTATCCACATGTTCATTTCGAAACGACAACCGCCAAAACTGTCCGAACATTCGTAATGTTCTATGAAGCGGGATCAATTTTTACATTCATTCCAATGATCTACTCTGACGGCACACCAAATTTGGACTACCAAAATGCCACGCGTTACAGACTAGTCGGACACACCCAACCGCTACCGCAGACCGAACCGCAAATCACCCTGCCTTCAATCAACTACGACGCTCCCTCACCCCAAGCCGATGATTTTTCTAAAATCTTATTCAGCATTAGTAAGCTATCGGAAATACAGCCCGCTACACCTGAAGAGCTTTTCCAAACTTATCCAATCGTTCCACGTCAATATGCTTACTACAGCGCAGCGATTAGATGGTTAGGTTTGGCCGATAAGACCGGAAACAAACATAGTCTTACGGACTTTGGGGAGTCTCTTCTCAAGATGTCCGAAAGACGACGTATCGAAACTTTGCGGAAACAGATGCTGCAAGACAGTATTTTCAGCAAGCTGCTGACCAATCCGAACTACGAAGCCAGTGTTGAGGAGCGAAACCAATGGGGTGTAAACTTAACCACCTATCGGCGCAGGCGAACGACTGCCTTATCTTGGCTAAGAGCTACAGAGGTTTTACTGGTCTAATTTGACATGATCACATTTTGTTCTTATGCGAAATCATGTTAAAATCCGACTCACCCTTCCAACTCTATCACGGCGATATGCTCGCCAAGTTGGAACAAGTCCCCGACCACTCCGTCGATATGATTTTTGCGGACCCGCCTTATAATCTCTCTAATGACGGGTTCACCTGCCAAGGCGGGCGGATGGTGTCTGTGAATAAGGGCGAGTGGGACCGATCGCAGGGGGTGGAGGCGGATTTCCTGTTTCATCAAACGTGGATAGCGGCGTGTAATCGTAAGCTGCGCCCGGGTGGGACGCTGTGGGTGTCGGGGACTTATCATTCCATCTATCAATGCGGTTACGCGATACAGGTGGAAGGGATGCACATTTTGAACGAGGTGTCGTGGTTCAAACCCAATGCCTCGCCCAACCTGTCCTGCCGTATGTTCACGGCCAGCCATGAGACCCTCATCTGGGCGCGGACAAAAAAGAAAGACAAACATGTCTTTAATTATGAAGCGATGAAATATGGCGATTTCCCTTCTGACATTATGAAAAAGCCCGAGAAGCAGATGCGCTCTGTCTGGCATATTCCGCTGACGAAAAAATCCGAGAAGGCCTTTGGCCGTCACCCCACGCAAAAACCTGAGGCCCTGCTGGAGCGGGTCGTGATGGCCAGTACCAATCCCGGCGATATTGTGCTGGACCCATTTATGGGTAGCGGGACAACGGGCGTCGCGGCCCTGCGTCACGGCCGCCGCTTTATCGGGATAGAAATGGACAAAGCCTATCTGGAAGGCATTGCGCGGCCCCGCCTGCAAGCGGAATTGGATGCGTTTCAGGGTTTGCCAAAAGTCGGGCAAAAGCCGGATACGGAAAGCGAGCTTTGGGATGAAATTGGCGGGATAATGAAGGCGGGGCGGTAACGTCTTTCCTCTCCTTGGGGAGAGGTCCGCATCGCACTGCGATTGCGGGGTGAGTAGATGACGCAGGCAATCGGTTCATAGGAACGATGGCAGGCGGTCGGCGTCCCCGTTACAGAGTTTTCCGTTTCCCCAAAATTTTTCGCGCGTTTCCTCGGTTTTATGGAGAGGTTTTGAAACTCTGTCCCTGTTTCAAAAAAGAATAATCCCCGATTTGGATGCGTATGATAAACTGCAATAGTTCTTTCAAATACGGGACAGGTGAGACGTCATTTACCAGTTTGAGAGACGGTGGGTCTGAGCAGTTTTGGGTGACTCCAATTCTTGTGCCGGGACTTTTGAAGTGAGAGCCGACGCCATGGTCCAACGCTGGCCATACTGGTGGGACAGACGGGCCGCTTCATCAACAACCACTGCCGCGTGGTCTTGCATGGGCCTTACAAACCTGTGCGCCTGACCTTTGCGTAAAACAACTATTCTATCTGGTCTCCATCGCGGAGGTCACCACGCGGGCCGTCCTACATTTTTTGGGCGCGCCGCCGCCGGCCAACCCGGCGCGCGATTCGCCTTTCATCCTGGCAGCCACTCGATCGGCTGCGAGCCTAATCGCGTGAGAGAAACTCTATGCCCCGACAACCCAAAAATTCTAAAACCCAAGACGCCGCCTTTAAGCAGCTCCGAAATCTCCGCCAAGCCGTTCAGCTCCGCAGCGATCAGGTCAAACTCCGCCGCCTTGAATGGGATACGCAGACGCTTGCCCTGCCCCACATCACGCCCATGCCCGGCGATGGGGAATTACAGGTGCGCAGAGCCCTAACGGATAAAGACATCCCCCGCCCGCGCCCGCCGGTCTTGCCGGAGTA